>ERZ773070.3-NODE-3-length-243601-cov-9.531867_pt1 | contig 243601 bp, 297 predicted proteins | sample MGYA00580618_ERZ773070 | MGnify/ENA primary metagenome ERZ773070 (study PRJEB29015, sample SAMEA2738023) | human oral metagenome | biome: human oral; feature: human-associated habitat; material: dental | place: China | collected 2019 ...
GAGATGGCGCAGATGGTCGCAAAGGCGATGGCAAAATCTGATAAGCTCAACGCAAAGGATCAGGCGAAGATCCGCCGACTTGCAGCAGAGTTTTCCGATGAACTCAACAATCTTGGCGCACGTGTTGAAAATCTTGAGCGTAACGCAGACAAGGTTAAGTGGAATGGAGAAGCCCGTTATACTTATTTAAGCGAACGGCATCAAGGGGAAAAGAATAAGAACACAAATGAACTTGCTCTTCGGCTTGAACCTTCCGTTGAAATTAACGAGCACGTTTCTGTGAAGGCTAGAATCAATGCAAAAACAGAAACCTCTGATGATTCTTCGGATACCGATGTTAAACTGAGCCGTGCTTTTGCTGATGCACAATGGAAGAACCTTAATGTTAAGATTGGTAAAATTCCAACACTTGATAATACCAATGTAATTTTTGATAATGACAACGACAGCTTCTCCGGAGCTTCGGCTATCGTCGGTAATAAGGTAAAGCTTGTCGCGGGCGGCGGACGGTTCTCTGGAGCTAAAGATGTTTACTCTCCGTCATCGCGCAGATATTTTTCCACAAGAAGTTTAGATGATACTGCGAACTATTGGTTCTCCGGTGTTGGTTATGACAACGGAAAATTAAACCTCGGTTCTACATATCATCATCTTGCCAGCGATGATTTAAAGGCATCCAGTAAAACCGGGAACAACCCATATGTCGATATGGTTGGTATTAACGCAAATTATCGTTTTAATGATAATGTTGCCGTGAGTGGTTCTTTTGCAAAGAATTTTAATGCAAGTGAACAAAATAAATCCGGTTCGTTCCAAGTGAGCTATAAGAATGCAAATCCAAGTGATGTTGGATCTTGGGGTGTATACTCCGCATATCGCTATCTTGGAAGCAACGCTTCATTCCATAATGCATTTGAGGTAATGCTTGCCGGACAGCGGGGATATGAATTTGGCGGAAGCTATACTCTCTTCCCGAATACTATTGCTAGTTTGCGTTATTTCGGCGGATCTGACATGAACCAGCCGAGCTCGCAGAATGATGCAAAAGCGGTCTTTGGTCGAATTCAGTTCGTGTTTTAAGGGAATAAAAAAATAAAAACCACCGTGTCTTATGGCATGGTGGTTTTTGTTCGTTTGGAAGCGCTAAGCTTCAAGGTAAGCTCGCCACGGCTTACGCTCTGCCTTTCGCTTCTTGCTCTGCACGATGCGCGGAACATACGCCCGACGGTTCTCGACCATCTGGCGTGCGATCTCGCATTTCGTGTAGAGAGAATTTACTTTTTTCATATAAACCAACCCTTTCTATGAAACCAATAACTCAATCTATTATAGATTACATTCTCTTGTCTGAAAATGCAAAGGTAAAAATGATAAAATCAAACTATAATTCAAAAAAAAGAAGGTGCTTTCATGTCCGAAAAAGAAAAATACCGCCCCATCGGTATGATTTGTGATTATGATGAGGGAATTGAAAATTTTTATAAAACCCCTCTTTATTTAGACGACAATCTTAATTATTTTGCACTTGATCCTAACGGAGAAATGTTTAAGATTAGCGAAAAGTTTTTATGGGTGATGTTTTCCTGTCCGTTGGAAGAACAAAAACTATTGCTCCGTTTTGATAAAGAAAATAATCTCTATACTGCACACTATCAGGCTTTTTATGGACCAAAGAGGCGTTATGAGATTATTGGTGTCGGAACTGACATAGAGATGGCTTATGCGGAAATGCTTGTTTATTTTGCTGTCCTATATCAAAATTTTGATGAAGAATCCTTTACAAATTATTTAAATAAGGAAATGAAGGATGAACAGCTTGGCGTATTTTCTTTTAAGCCGCCGCCGAGTGAGGATCTGCCAAAAGAATGGTTTGAAGCGAATCTCATAGAATAAAAAATAGCGCTGTGAAAGCGCTTTTTTTATTGGATAACTCGCGATAGTGTATAGAGCGTTTCCCCGCCTGAAGAAAAGATGAGACTATTTCCATCTTTTGATATTCTTAGACTTGTTTCCACATAAGGATCTCCGGTTGAGTTCCGAATGACCTTATCTTGAATATAGAATCCTGTTCGAAAAGCTCCACGAAGCTCTTTATATTTTACTTCTCCAATAGAAAAGTTTCTCTCCATTCCTTCTGAAAGCGCGGTTACGATTCCTACCGTTTGAAATCCGTCACTAGAGGTTTTAAAGTGAACCCGCATTCCGTTAAAAGCTTCTATTTTTGATTGCGTTCTTATCCAGTCGCCCTCCATAAGCTTTGTCATTTTCACAAGATCTGCTCTTGTACTTTCAACTTCTTGTGGAGGTGTGTTGGTGTTGATTGATTTATAATCCAAAGGAATTTGAGACGCTGTTGATTTCTGATCCGATAATTTTACGAGGTTATTGATTGATTGGAGGGCTTGATCTTGCGCATCTGTAATTGTTTGTGATAAAAATACTCCACTAAATCCAATTATAATTAAGATAGAGGCTAATACACCTCTTTGTTGCGCTTGTTTGTTGTTTGTAATCATCGGCGACCGCATCCTTTCTGCTTATATTGTAACAAAAAGTTTTTGCATTTTCCTTTGAATTGCCGCAACAACATTTTTCTCGTGATAAAATGTTGCAAAAGAAAGGTGGAAGATTTTTGAATGGATTCTGCGTTAATATTTTTTGTGGGCATACTTTGTTTGAGCCTTCTCTTTAAATTTGTTTTTCTTCAACGGTTGGCTTACGAGTCTCCATTTGATCGTTATCTGTTTCATAAATTTCGAAATCTGGAATGGTGGCAACTAGAAAATGAAACAACTTGCGAATATCAGCTTCGTTTTTCTCCGAACGGCACATCCGTAAATAGCGTAATTGCCGAAGCCTATGAGTACAACTCTAAGATAAAGCATGTTTATCTGATTTCTCGTGGAAAATACGGGAAAAATAAGGTAAAACGAATCCGCTCAGAAAAGATTTGCTTTGGAATGGTGGGCTTCCCGTGAGAAAATTTCTTGTCGTTTTTTGTGTTTTGCTTTTCTTTTGTTGTTGTTGTTTGTTTCTGTATACTTTTGATGGCGGAAACAAAGTTGATGATCCGCTTTCCATAGAAGCTCTTTCTGTCTATGAAGATCGTTCTGGAGAAGCCATTGTGACATATTCGTCCGGGACTTTTCAGGCAGACTATATTGTTCAAAAAGACGAGTCAGGAAAACGACACATTGTAATTCACGCAGTAGAACTGTCGCCTGATGCTCAATAAAAGGAAACAAAATGCTTAATATCGCTAATTATTCAAAGGAGTCCATCGTTGATGGTGATGGGCTCCGTTTTACTCTCTTTGTGCAGGGTTGCCCGCATCATTGTCATGGATGTCATAACCCATCCACATGGGAGTTTAATGTCGGAAAACAACTTAGTTATAAAACAATCTTTAATATGATGATTGAAAATCCTCTTTTGGAAGGAATCACATTAAGTGGTGGAGAGCCGTTTATGCAAGCAGAAGAACTTGTTTTGCTTGCAAAATTAGTTCATGCTCATGATATGAATGTTTGGTGTTATACCGGTTTTACTTATGAGTTTTTGTTAGAACATGGAACAGAAGCTCAAAAGAGGTTGCTTGATGAAATTGATGTTTTGGTCGATGGAAGATTTGAACTTGAAAAACGAGATATCAGTTTAATGTTTCGAGGATCTTCGAATCAGCGTGTTATAAATCTCGAAGAGACAAGGCGATGTGGCGAGTTGATGTTGCTCTACACGGATTGAAAAAGCCCCCAAGATAGGGGGCTTTTGTTAATGCTGCTGTATTTGATCTGGATTTTCTTGCCCCGGAGGTTGTGGTGCCGGTTGGCGCTGTTGACGTTTTCGAGCTTCTCCTTCTTTATAGATGCGATCAAGCTCTTCACATCTTGAGTTTTGGCAAATATAACTTGCTGAAACATATACTGGCTCACTTTTTATTTCAATGCCTTTGGTTCCCCATTCTCCAAACTTGAGGAAGGTTGGTTTGTATACCGATTGCATTTGAACAACGAAACCTTTGTTGTTCCCATTTTCATCTTTTGTCTCATTGATGCGAACGTTATTCATCGTGTTGGAAAGAGAGTCTGCCCCATAGTTTCTGGCAAAATATTTTTGAAACGCGGCTTCTGGAATCGGGTGAATCGCATCTCCTCCGTTTCCTGATGCGGCACGAGCTCTTGTGTCTTGGTTCTCGTCCCCGCCCGTTGTAACCGTGTTAAACAAATTGATTGAAATAATATTTCTTATCGTGTTTCTGCACGACATGATATTAAATTCGTTGCCCGAGTGAGCAACACAGCTAAGAACTGCCATTTGAGCGATATTGGTTATATCTGTTTTGTATAGCCGCATTTGTGCTAAATCGTAAACAATCGCCAGCGTTGGCATAAAAATTCCTGTTGTTATAACAGCAAGAAGGATTGGGACAAGTCCTTTATTATCCTTCTTTTTTTTGAATGCTTTTTTAACCAGTTTTTCTATTTGAATAAGCATTTCACGACCTCCATTAATGTGGTGTTTGTCCGGATTGCGCCACGCTGTTTTTGGTTTCGGTCATCGTTCGCTCCATATAATATCCTTGGCAAATTTGAATTTTACCGTTTCCATCAGCATCTCCCCATATATATGGGTATATTAATTTAACTTTTACACATCCATAAGCTAAGATGGGGGAGCCTTGCGCGTTTTGCACGGTAATTTTCCCGTCAGCAATAATGTTCATTCCGCTTAACATAACATCGCTGTTATCCTCAATGATTCCTTTGGTCAATGTATTTCGAATCAGATAATTTGAAAGGTTGCCCGAAACGGTTTCTTTAGCTGCTTTCGATGGCTCTTGGAAAGAAAGGTAGCGGATTGAGTTTCGCGTCGCTTGCATAAGATCTTGTTTCGCTATAATTACGCGAGACGCATCAAAAATAAAAAAGAATAAAATCGCAATAACAGGAAGACAAATAGCAAGCTCCATGATGGCTTGTGCTTTATTGTTATTTTTCTTTTTTATACAATTCAGCATATGCTTCTTCCTTTCTTATTGGATTTGTGAAACTTCCTGAAGAGAGCAAACTCGTTTTGAAATTTTAGCCGTTTCTCCTCCGAATAACTGTGCATATGTTACAGGAATTTGAGCTGTGCCGTCAACGCACCATACAGTTCCGGTTGTGTTTCTTGACCCGGGAGGGAAGGGACCAATTCTTTCAATATTGATCGTTGCTTTAAAGATCGAGTTTTTCTCAAAGTCGGTCTTCATGGCTTGAACCCATCTGCCTTGAGCACCGGGCGTATTATCTTTCATGAGCTCGCCTAAATTATATGTCAATGTTGAGTTTAAATCCAAATAAGTGGTACAAATTTTTGCAATATCAAACGAGCCTAATACAAGAATTAAAATAACTGGCATAACAAGCCCTATTTCAATCGCGGACTGTGCTTTTTGATTATTGATTTTACGTTTTATATTCTTCAAGATAGTTAATATAGTTCCCATCTGATATACAACCCTTCTTTTCTGGTCTAGCTCTTATTATTATAACATTTTTGCTCTCTTAATCGTATTTCAGTTGTCGAAAACATCCTTTGTTTAAAACCATTTCATTGTAAAATGATCTAACATAAGATTCATAGTTTTGAAAGAGGTTTTTTGATGAAAATTACGTCATTTTGGATTAATAATACGATTGAAGATATCGAGGTTAGTGGTATGACAGAAGAATATGCTTCCGAGGAAGAATTTCTTCGTGTTCTAGCACCAATGGTTCGAACAGATGACCTGTGTGGTTTTCTAGATTATTCTGTTGAAACTGTTGTTTTAGAAGATACTCCCATGAAGGGGCGATATAAAGTCATCTCAAAAAGAAGTATAACGCCGAACTTTTCAAACTCAAATACTCCAACTATACTTCCTTTTAAAGGTTCCTTTATCGGTGTGTTAGATGATTTTTTCCTTGTTCCTGTATCAAAAAGTGGAAAGTTTCTTCATCTCGATGGGGATTTGGAAGAAATGTCTCAGGAGATTGCAGATGCTTTGATCGCTTCTGAGAATTTGGTTTCAGATCCTTCTCTTAGTGTTATTTGCCCACAGATTCGTCCTTTTCGAGCGACTGGACCTCAAAAGGAAAAGCTGGTGTCAAAGGATGTCTTTTTCTTCACCAAAGATTTTGAGTATGACCGAGATAAGTTTGTAGATCTTCTTTCAGAATCTCTTAATGCCATTGACTCATCCTCGGAAACATCCAACATTCTTTACTGCCATCTCAACCAAGAGCAACTTAAAAAGTTTTACCGACTTCCTTTATATACCAGTTATTTGGATAATCAAGAGAAAAATGATGTCCTTCTTGAAACACTTAAAAATGATAAAAAGATTCTTTTTAAGCATACAGATTTTCTTTTCAAACATCTTCTTTCCTTTTTTCATGTTGGTGCATTAAAAGATCTTGATAATCCAATTCGATTCTTTTATTTGTCTCAACCGATGCTTGAAATGATGGATTCTGCCGAAAAGGTAATCCCTTGGGGTGTAAATATAAAAGATTATAAAAAGAAAATCTGCCAAATGAAAGATTCCTTTTCCCACATAATGTCTGCGGCATTGATGTATAACTATTTGTATGATGAGCTGAAGTTTTTGGATAAAAAGATCGAGTTTTTCGGTAAGATAAAATGATATAATTGAAATAGGATTTTATGGGGCGGTTTTTACAAACCGCCCATTCTAATATGTTTTGGGAGATTTTTATGGGAAATCAGGACAGAATAAAAACAAAACTTAAAGAGCCCGTAGATTTTACATCAACAACAATTTCCATTCCTATTGCTTTTCCTGATGATAGAAAAGAAGTCGTTTTTAAAGCAAAGGCTCCAACTCGATTTGATCATCCGATTTATCTGCCAGCAGAAGTTTCGGTTGTTAATGAGGACAAAGAATATGTTGAAACGATAAAGGAACTATATCAAAAATCGCTCAAAAGTTATGACTCTGTGCGTTATAACTTAGGCTTTATATCGAACAGCGATTTCATAAGTGTTTTAGAGGAAATACAGCTCGTAACCCTTAATATTCTTCTTGTTTTTGCAGAGAATCCGCATAAGATTTTAAATCATCGCCGTTTCATAGAATATTATCAGGAACGACTCGCTCGCTTTGTTGAACAATATGTTAAACTTACATATCATGTTCAAAATCCAGACACTTCGACAATAGAGACGATTGAAAAAATCATCAACAACTTAAAAGGCGTTTGTTATATCGAATATAAACGCATCTCCGAAATGGATATGAGCGATTTAACGGCCGAACTCCGCGTTATGGAACAAAACCTCACTGAATATGATAATGCTTTGAAGAATGCTTTGGGTGAAACACCCACTTTAAAGACAAATATTTCCAGCGAACATATTGATTTGGAAAATAAGAAGAAAAAACCTGTTAATGGTGTTGAAGGCGCTATTATCAACATCATTGAAATGTTAAAAGGTATTATTGTTGGCGGTGTTGCTTTTTCTATTTTTCTTCTTATTTTAGTTTTTGGTATCATTATTTATAAGATCTTGAATTGAAAGGCGGTTCTATAATGAGTGAAGTTTCTTTGGATGCTCTTCTTGCATCAAAAGATGTTAATACAGATAATGAAAAAAATAATGAGTTGATGCCTGTTTCGGATAATATTCCGGATTTAAGTAAACAGTCTTTTTCCGAACAGGATAAACTTCAAATTTCAAAAATCAAAGATGAGATCGATTTTATGCGCAACACCGATGTTTTGCAGTACGGAAGTGAAGCGCAGGGGAATATTTCGCGTTTTTCCGATCAAATCCTTGAAAATGTGCGGGCAAAGGATAGCGGACATGTTGGAGAATTGTTGTCCAGTTTAACTTCAAAGGTTGAAGAGTTTAATGAGCCCACGTCTAAGAAGCTCGTCCGAAGTATCCCTCTTGTCGGTCGTCTTGTCGGTAAGGTCGATGACGTTGTAAATCGTTATGACAAATTGTCCGTACAAGTAAGTAAAATATCTTCTGAACTGGATGCCTCTCGTACAGAGATGATGAAAGATATTGTTCTTTTGGATAATATGTACCATAAGAACGTAGAGTATTTTAAAACTCTTTGTATTTATATTGAGGCGGGAAAACAAAAGATTAAAGAAGCAAATGAGGTTACGCTTCCGAGGCTCCGTTCTGAGGCTTCTCAAAGTTCGAACCCTCTTGCAATGCAAGTTGTAAGTGACTTTGAAGAAACTGTCGCTCGTTTCGAAAAAAAGGTGCATGACCTTGAACTTAGCCGAACCATTGCTTTACAGACAGCACCACAAATTCGTTTGATTCAAAACAATGATAAAACCCTTGTTGAACGTGTAAACTCCACTATTTTGAATACAATTCCTTTGTGGAAAAACCAAATGGTTATTGCTCTTGGCTTAGTTAACCAGCAAAAAGCTCTGCAAATGCAAAAACAGGTTGCAGATGCAACGAACAATCTCCTTCGCAAGAACGCAGAAATGTTAAAGCAAAATACGTTGGATACTGCAAAAGAAAACGAACGAGGAATTGTTGATGTGGCGACAATTGAAGAAGTCAATAATCGTTTGATTGAAACTGTGCATGAGGTTCTTAAAATTCAGCAAGAGGGAAGGGTTCAGAGACAAAAGGCAGAGGGAGAACTTCTTAGAATTGAAGAGAACCTCAAAAACACTCTTGTCTCTGCATCAAAACACTCTCTTTATGCAGAAGATGTTCGTGTAGAAAAAAATGTAACCCCGCCGAAAAATTGATTGATGGACCAAAGGTTGTTGTTCCTTTGGTCTTTTCTTTGAAAGGATTTTTGTCAGCACCCCACGTCTAAAGGACGGGAGCTTGTAAGTCGGAGAAACATAGGTTTTAGCGACTTTCGTCTCCCTAAATCCGCCTACATCATCGGGCGGCTGACCGTGCCCGCTTTGCCAAGGAGTTTACTCCGAGGCAGTTATTCGTTCGTATCGAGGGTGGTTGTCGCCCGAAATCCACATAGTTCCTAGGAGCTGTATATTCATCGCACCCACGCGGTCGTCGTTCGATTTGTAACCGCACTGGCACACGTAAAAGTGTTTGCGATGATCCCGGTTCTCCTTGTGGATCGTCCCGCACTTTGGGCAACGCTGCGAGGTGTACTTCGCGGAAACCTTGAGGACTTCGGACTTGTTCTCACGCGTCTTGTAACTCAGAAATTGCTCCAATTGGTAAAAACTCCAACTTCGCAGGTCGTAATTCTGTTTCTTCCCGCGCGACAAATTCGACTCTTCGAAGCTGACACCTGTGAGATCTTCGAGCACAAACAGCGAGTTTTCTCCATATTTTCGAACGAGTGTCTTAGAAATCCGATGGTTCACATCAGACATCCAACGGTTCTCTCGTCCGGAAATGGCTTTGAGTCTGCGTTTCGCGGATTTTGTGCCCTTCGACTGAAGCTGACGGCGCACCTCTTGGAACTTACGGCGTTTCGTTGCGATCTTCCTGCCAGAAGTAAATTCCGTCTTACCTTTTTCATCGTAACTAACCGTTAGAAAACGTAGCCCTCGGTCGATTCCGACAACGTGACGGACGCTCTCTTTTTCGAAGTCCTTGACCTCTTTCGTTACGGGGATATGAAGATACCAGAGCCCGTTAAGTTCGACAAGTTTCGCCGTGCCAAGGTCATAAGACCCATCCAGATACGCGGCAAAGTGTTCCCCGAAAAAGGAACACTTGACTCTCTCCCCAAGCGTGGCGATCGACATGGTTTTCCCACCATCAACGAAGCTGTAATCTCTGTCGCGCACCAGATCGACTTGCGGGCGCCCAAAGAACACGGGTTTCCAGAGCCATTCGAGCGTCTTCGTGATGGAGCGCCAGTTTCCGTTTTTGTCCTTATATCTATACGGACGCTGCAACAACTGCTGCTTCACTGCCTTGTATTTGGCAATCGTCGTCTTAATGGACGACTGCGCCATCTGGGACTTTAAGCCGAAACGACTTCGAATGTCTGCGTAAAGAGCTTTGTTGAGACTGAGATATGCTAAGTCAAACGCGTTGTCGAAAATGTACTGAGACACAAAATTACACGCCCGTCGGTACTGCTCTGTCGTCTGACGAAACAGTTCGATCTGTTCAGGTGTGACGCTTATGCGAAGTTTTATCGTTTTCGTTAGATCGGACACTTTTTCACCTTCCTTTCTGAAAAATTGTTGTTCCATTAATAAAATCATATAATTTTGATTGAAAACCAAGATAGGAGGAAGTGACGGAGCCCCCATGCCTAAAGGCAGGGGGATGATTCGTTATGTGGGTTTATGAGTTCTCTCTTCCAAAATAAATTGTATTTTTTTTACTTAACCGTTTTTGCATTTTTAGCGTCTCTTTATTTATTCAACGAATTTAGTATGGATGACTATAACCTCCATATCGAGATGGGGCGATGGATGGTCGCTCATGGTGAGGTTCCTCATATTGCTGTTGGAAGTTGGTATGGAGAAGAGACAAACCTTCCTTGGATTGCTCACGAGTGGCTCGCTCAAATTATTTTTTATTTTATATATTCTTTTTTTGGTGAAAGCCGAGATTTGATTCGCGTTTTTTGTTTTCTTCTTTGCGATTTCTTTTTGTTTTTTATTATTCGGCTCAATAGAGAAGAAATGGAAAAGCATTACTTTTCTTCCTATTTTTATTTAGCGATTATCACGTTAAGTTTTTATGGTTTTTTTGTTTTCCGCCCACATATCTTTTCTTTTTTTCTTTTCTTTGTGGAAATTTACTGTCTTACAAAATTTAGAAAAACTCTTAACGCTAAATATTTGATGCCTATTCCTGTTCTTGCTGTTTTGTGGGCAAATCTTCATGGCGGATCCAGTGTTCTCGTTTATGTTCTTCCCTTTTTGCTTTTTGTTTTCAACCTTATCCCTTTGGATAAACTTGCTCTTTCCCACAAGTTTTACATGGATAAAATTCCGTCAAAAGAGAGCTTGTATCTTCTTTTGAGCGGCGTACTGTCTATATTGGGGTTAATGATAAATCCTTATGGGTATGAGATGGTTTTATATCCATATGTAAATATGCTTGATACGAATATGCTCACTTATATTCTTGAGTGGGTTCCGCTTAATATCACGATGAGAGAGCATCAATTCCTTGTGTTCCCAGTTCTTATTTTTGCTTGGTTTTCTCTGTTTCAAACAAAGTCTAAGATTGACTTGGTTGACTTTTTATTCTTGTCTGTTTTCACAATAATGACGTTTAAATCCGGACGTTTTATTATGTATTTCTCTTTGTATTCTACATTTTGCATGTGGAAATACTTTAATTGTGCGCCAGCACCTTTTTGGAGTTCCGAAAAAGAAAGGTCTCGTCATAATGTTCGGTTGCTAATTATTATATGTGTATATTTAATCTTCGCTTCTTTTTACAAAGCTTCTGTCGGCGGATTAATGCCATATGACGATCAGCTTGAAAAACACGCATCTATTTTTTCATCCGTAAAGAAAGAGTCTCCCAAACGTCTTTGGAATCGAATCTCTGGAAATGAATTTACTGTGATTGGCGTAAAACCTTTCGTGGATGGCCGAGCGGATGCCTTCACTGGAGAACCTTTTATGATCGCTAATCGAAATATGAGCTTGTCGTATTACGATCCAGAAGATTTAATTCATAAATATAAGTTCGATTCTGTCGTTCTTTATTTATCAGATCCGATGATTTCTTATATTCGACACAATCCATCAAGATTCACTTTGGTTTATGCTGAAAATCCGTTGGATATGCCAGAAGATTATCAAAGAGAGGCTATGGCTTTTTATAAAATTTGTTTTTGATGGTTGAGCTCCTATAAAAATTTTGATAATATTGGGCGAAAAGGGGTGATTCTTTTGAACGTTTACGATTTGATTCAGCGTGTTGCAAACGCTTATTCTTCTACAAATCCTTTTCGTCCTCCACAAGATGAAATGCAAATCCATCAGGAGGTCGAAGAAAATCTTAACTCGAATGCGCTCAGAACTATTTTTGAACAAGAAAGATTGTCTGACCGGGTTTCCGCTACGGGAGTTTCTGATAATTACTTTTCTCAGCAAGAGCTAAGCCAGCGCATGTTTGAGGAGCAACGGCTGTTGAACGAAATTCAGCAACAACAGCTAATAAATCAGCAGTCGATCGATTTTACAAATCAATGCTTGCAACAAAACATGGAAGATTCTTTGAGAATGCAAAACCAAATAAATAACGATCTTATGAACCAAGCGATGCCGCCAAACAATATGTTTTGAAAAAATCCGCTTCTTTCTTGAAGTGGGCTTTATTTTTCTTCTGTTGATTTCTGGTTTTTGTTATATAATAAAGAAAAGATAGGAACAGAAAGGAAGAAAAATATGTTCGGGCTCGAAAAGCTTTTTAAAAAGGAACGCGTTTCCGTTCCAGAACTTGCAAAAATTCTTAAGACCTCTCCCGAGGCTCTTGAAGCGTTTGATTCCGCATATAAGGATTATGTTATATCCAATGACAAAACAACGAATAATGTTTTTGAAATCAGCGCAAAGAATGCTTCCAAAGACGAGCGTGAGAAGTGGGAGACGTTCGATATTCAAGCGCTTGATCTCTTGGTTAATCGAATCGTAGAGGAACTCGTCGCTCAGACACCTGTGTACCACTACGAGCGCGGCGGGCAGTCGAAGAGCCTTCTTCCTTGCCCCTGTGGAAAACCCGTTGTAAGTCGGGATGAAGTTAACCTTCTTCCTGAGAAAATGAGACCACAGCTTACAGGACATCTTATGCATATCGACATAAGCGGAACGCCGAGTTACGTCGAGCTTATTGATCTTTATGTTCGTTCAAAGAACGAGTCTAATCCCAAAAAGGCGCGTGGATTCTATAATCGTTTCCGTCAGGGACTTGATATTCTTGACCTTGATGGTGTGGTTTATGAAATGCTCGGAATGAACCCCAACGCGATTGGAAACTGGCTTCCGAAAATTGCTCCCGCTGTGGATAAGTTCGGATTCTTCAAGATTCCAACCACAACGGTTATTAAAGTTCCTATGACGCTTCTTCAGCTCACTCGTTGCGAATATGCGGACATCAATGCCACAACACATAAGATCGTTTGTGAGTACGCGCAGAAGGTGTTCAATCTTGACCTTGAAAAAGATTATTTCGTTAAGACTGGAACATTCTCCTCAAAGTTCGATTTCCGTAACGCAAGGGTGAGTGGGGCGGATGAGGTCAGAACGCTTGGTGATTATCTCTTGTTTATTCAGTATCAAGCAAACTCTATGGCACAGTTCGACTTGTCAGGACACAAGCAACCAATCATCTACGGTGTGAGCACAACGAATGAGTGGTGTGTGCGCGAGTTTATTGAAGATAAAGATAATGCGCCTGAAATCTACAATGGAATGAAACTACACACGGAATATCGTGTTTTTGTGGACTTTGATTCCAAAACTGTTCTTGGAATTCACAATTACTGGGATCCTAAATTAATCAAGCCTCATTTTGATAAAGAGGCGGAGAAAGGAAATCCGAAGGCGATACACGATCGTGTGACATATGAAGTCGCGGAAGATGGTATTTGCTCACGTTATGAGGAGAACAAGCATCTTGTTTCGGAGCGTGTGCAGGAGTTTATGGGAAGTGTGGAAGGACTTTCCGGACAGTGGTCGATTGATATTATGCAGAATGGCGATGATTTCTGGATGATTGATATGGCTCTTGCTGAAAACTCTGCATATTATTCTGAGGTTGTGCCAGTGGACATGCGTCGCGCGAGTGTAGAGGATTGGATTCCATCTTTCAGTTCTCTTGATTTTTATAGTCGTTAAACATAAAAGAAAAGTTTTATTGAGAAAGGAAAATAATCTTATGTCTAATCTGAATGATTTAATGGTTAATTTGATTTGTGACAAGCGTTTTACTTCCGTGAGGCTTGAACATTATGATGCATTCCTTGAGGCATCTCTAAACAATGTTGCAAAAAAAGATGTTCTTTCTGCTGTTCGTAAGATTATTGCGAATGGTGTTGGGCTGCGTTCTTATAATGTTCATCTTGAGCAATCTTCTGGTCTTAATAATAAAACGTCTGGTTGTAATATAGAGGTTCGTTATGATGCTAAGTTTGGAGATAAGGAACATTATCGAATAACCGTTCAATCTGTAGAGCCCTATGTTGTTCGTGTTTTAGATTTTGTTTTCGCTCATGGCGTTGTTGAGCTTCAAGATTTGTCAGAAAAGAATATCCCAAAAGAGAAGCTTTCGGATCATTACGCTTGTTCTGTTGTGGATGCGTTTTGGAATAATAGCATTAAGATGTGTTGCTAATGGATTAAGAGGAAAGGTTCGCAAAAAGATCAACAAAGTTCTTGATGAGGAGGGCGCAGAAAGTGTATAAGCCAAAGAAAAAGGCGACGGAGATGACGCTCGTCGAGCAAGTCCACATCAAGGTGTCCTCTCCTCTTTTTGCGGAGTGCGATCGCGTCTGTTTTCTATCGAAGAACCTCTACAACGCGACACTTTATGCGGTGAACAGGTACTATGAAGAGACGGGGAAACACTTGAGTTACAAGGAAGTCAACCGTCAATTTACGCATGAGAACCAACCAGACTATCGAGCCCTTCCGGCGAAGGTGTCAAAGCACACCCAGATGCTCGTTGAGCAAGCATTCCAAACCTATTTCGCTCTCTTAAAAAAGAAGTTAAAAGGTGCATATGAAGCGAAGGTGAACCGTCCAAATTACTTAAAAAAGAAGTCCGGGCGACAGGTTGTGCATTACGAACGGGGGGCGATTTCGTTCGAAAGAGAAGGTTTTATCGTCCTCTCTGGCACATCTCTCTCGATCCCGACGGTACACGGAAAAGAGGATATTCAATTCGCCCGTGTCGTCCCGCACGGAACACATTATGTCGTTGAGATCGGCTATAAGGTCGCTCTCCCCAAACTCTCGTCTTCAGAGCGCGTCCTCGCTATTGATATGGGCGTGAACAACCTCGCGGCATGTACGACCACGGAAGGTGAAAAATTCATCATTTCGGGACGCCCTTTGAAGTCGATCAACCAGATGTGGAACAAGCAGATGGCACAACATCGTTCTCGTTTGGAAAAGAATCACGGACGCAAATCATCGAAACTTCTTCGCCATCGAGCGCGAAAGAGAAACGCCCGTGTGAAGGACTACATTCACAAAGCGACCAAGGCAATCGTGCGCCACGCGATTTTCGTCGGCATTGGAACGATCGTTCTCGGATACAATGCCGGCTGGAAACAGGGCACGACCTTGGGGAAAAGAAACAATCAAAACTTTGTTCAAATTCCATTCAATTTATTCCGCGAAACCTTGGCATATAAGTGCGCCTTGGCGGGCATTCGCTTCGTAACGACGAAGGAGAGCTACACCTCAAAGAACAGCTTCGTGGACGGTGAATACCCACGAAAACGCGAAAAATACGCAGGAAGACGCGTCAAAAGAGGTCTGTTTAAGACGAAAGAAGGTTTAAAGATCAACGCTGACATCAACGCGTCGTTCAACATAATGCGGAAGTTTATGGAAAAAGAAGGAACGTGGAACACCTGCTTGTAGGAGAACCTCGTAGGGGCGTGCAGTGCGCCCAGTGTCCTCCGTCTCGACTTCTCGGCGTGACGGTCGGGCGAACTAAACCATTTTTAATAGAGAGTTCGAATTCTTCTAATTCTCGTTAATGTGGAACTGTTTGAATGTTAAGGACGGTGAAGTTGAAGAAAAAGTTGACGAAAGCGACACTTCAGAAACAGAACAGCGTAAAACATCTTCCATCGGGGTTTGTAGCTTAAGATTTTCCCAGTTCTGAAAGGGCGGTTAAGGGTGCCTAAACAATACTATCAAATTCTCGTTTTCGATTATCAACCTCTTCGCGATAAAAACACGGATGGGGTCTTGATTGACTCTTGGTTTACAAAATCAAATTCTATTGGTCTCGTTCGCCAAGAGGTTTTTGATAAATATTCTGGTGCGTTTTCTCGTACAATCCTCCTAGAAAAGCCCGCCGAAAACGGCTTTTATGCCAAAATTCTCGTTGTTGATAAGTCTGTTTACAACCACGAGAAAGAGGAGATTGACGATTTTTGTTTCTGTTGTGGAACCCGCATTAAAGGACGTAAAGCATCGTTCCCATCCACGACAATTTCCTTTGGTTCATCTTATGTAGATGGTTATGATGATGACGATTCTTTTGAAGAGGATACAGAAGAAACTACGGAAGCTTTTTTCTGCTCTCATGAGTGCAAACAGAACTACTTTCACGCACTCAACCCAACCGAAGTTCCATCTATCCAAAAGAAAGAAGTCGAGCAGTCTGGAACAATTTTTGGTTATATTTACCATATCTATAACCGTCTTGAGAATGTTCATTATGCCGGACAGACACGTTTTTATCCAACCTCTCGTTGGCAGGAGCATATAAAAAGCCTTAAAAAGGGAACCCTCACTCAGTTAGAGTTCTCTGTTATTGCTGAGATTCCTAAATGTGAAAACGCACAACAGCTTCTCAATGACACCGAAGCATGGTGGATTGGAAAATATCAAGAAGAAGGTTATGAGGTTTTCAATCTCGTTCAGCCAAGGCTTTCCTCTCGTGATTTTAAGGAGCGATATGAGGCGATAAAACAGTCTTCTCAGACCTCTCTTTTTTAAATCCTGTTTCGACAATACAGGATTTTTCCTTTCTTATGTGTTATTATATAAAGAGCGATTGTTAAGAAAGGAAGGTAACTTTCATGGAAAATATAAAGGATATTATCGGTCGTGTAAAAGAGCTCCGCATGCATAAACTCTATATTGGAGAAGAAGCATCAAACGGTTTCTTCCGTGCAAAGGCTTTTGCAGAAGCTCAGGATTACGGAGATATACTCGAAGCTTTAAAAAATGTTTCTGAGGAACATAAGGATGTTGATCCTTATAAGAAACAGAGGGCAGAGCATCTTCTTCGTCATATCATCCCGGAGAAGGAAGCGTCTCTTCGTGTTTGTGATGATTCTTTCCGCCCTGTCGTGGAAGGAGAGCTTTGGACGTTTAAAGAGGCTCTTTCCATTCTGGAGGGGGCTGGCGTGTCTTGAATAGTTTTCTCGTTTGCGGGTTTATCTTTCTCGCCCTGTGCCTTCTGGCATACACTGTTGCAGAAAAGACCAAAGAACCGCAAGATGGCTCTTGGAATAAAAAATAGCAAAGGATGTTTTTCTTGACTGCGAGGATAAATCTTTCTCCATCGGAAGCAAAACGAATTCTTGGAAATAGGACTGTTGGAGATAACAGGCTCTTTTCTCGTAACGGTTGGAGCGTTCCTTCTGTCGATAACCACGCAAATCGTGGAATGAGTTTTGAGGGTTTGATAAACCAAGCAAACGAGTTTTATCGACAGAATTGTTTTGCTTTAATTACAAAGGTTCCCACGGAATTTATTCCGATCCGAAGAGGTGGACAAATCATTTCCACAAAGGTCGTTCGTAAAAGCGGTGTTGATTATATTGGCGTTTTCAATGGAACGCCAATTGCTGTTGAGGCGAAAAGCACAAGACAAAATCGCCTGTCTTACAATGAAGTCCATCCACATCAAGAAAAATTCTTGGATGATTGGGTGGATAATGGTGGCGTCGCTTTTGTTTTGGTTTCTTTTGGATTAAAAGACTTCTTTTTGATCCCGTGGGAATATTGGAAAATAAGCCTTTCTGTTTGGAGAAACCGCAAAGAATGGAAACGGAACTTAAGGGATGTTTATTTTGGTAAGTACACAGATCTTTTGAATTATAAGGCTTCTCTATCTGTTGATGAGCTTTCTCCTATGTTTCGCGTTTTTATAAGCCAAAGACGGGGCTTTTTAGATTATCTTGGAAAGGAAAAATTATAATGAGTTTTGTTGATTGGATTGACAAAGCGTCTAGTGAACTTTTCGAGCCTAAAGTATCCGTTTCTCAAACTTCTTTTTTGACTTTGGTTTTTTCTTTGCTAAAATCTCTTTGAGGTGGTGATTTATTTTGCATTTATCGGTTCGGTATGGAAAACAAGTAAATATAGCTCTTGCTTTTATTTATATTTTAGGGTTCGCGTATGGTATCCTCTCTGGACACTATAGTTTCGCTTGTCTTATTGGTCTTTTTGCGGCTCTTACATACACGGGAGTGTTTTTGTCTGGAGCTGTTGGTATTTCAGGTGTCATTGGAATGTTTTTACTGAATGAAACACTTTTTATGCCTGTATACATGGTTGTGTTTCTTATTTATCTAATTTGGCTCGGGCTTTACATTATGGCTAAAATAGGAGAGTTGGTGGAGAATTGAATTCTAAAAAGAAATATAAGCACCAAGGATTTATGATCCTTGAGCTTGTTATTTACATGGCTATTTTCCTCGTTTTCGTCGGCGGAATTTTTTACGGAAGCAAGGCGATCCGAGCACAGCAGTTTAACGATATCAAGATGCAAGCAAACGTTATTGACCGTGGGCTTGAAGCTTATGCCGCCTCTCATATTGGCATAGATGAATCATCTATCCAATTTGATGCAGATCATAACATCAAGTACAATCACGTTCGTCTCTATCCAAAAAAGCTTGAAGATATGAAAGAAATTGGTATCCTTCCAAAACAAATGAAGCTGGATACATACAAATATACGGTTAGTGATGACCGCACAAAATATAAACTGGAGGCAGTCTTCGATAATGAAACTTACACAAGCCCTCGATCCAATTATAAGTAGCCTTAAAGAAGAAAAAGCGTTTTTAGAAAGTTATTTGCCGCCTAAAAAGCGGCTTTTTCTTGGTTTTTGTTTCGGCGTTTTATTCTATTTTTTAACAGGCGTTCCTTTGCTCGCTTCCCTCATTTTTGGATGTATGGTCGTTGAAGATTTCATTGACTGTACAATTGATGTAAGGGCGTGCGTTCTTTTACTTATCGTCCTTTTGTGTTCCAACCCGATTGATTTATGGGTTCAGCTCTTATATTTAATTCTCTTCTTTTTACTTTTTCAATCCTTTCATTACGTTAGTGGTAAGAATATGCCAATAGAATCTTTAGAAGAAGATCTTCCAAAAAAGGGGGGGTCTTTTAAAGAACACATCTCATCGGACGATACACTCCGAGAGGATATTATCCATTTGCGCAGTCTTATTCCAACACTTCCGCTTTTACCTTTCCTTTTTTCTGCTATTGTTTTTTGCAGTTTACAGCCGTTTATTCAAATCGTTAGCCAGAACACCTTCTCCGAGTGGTATCTTCTTCTTGGTGTTTGTATAGGTGCTGTTTTCCTCTATTTTCGAGATAAAAAGAAAGCCATTCAGGCAAACAAGGCTGGGGAAGAGCGCGTTTATGGTTTTGGTGATGGTGACGTTTTAATTCTTTCTGTTTTTGGTGCCTTTTACCAAGGCGGAGTCGTTTTTGTCCTTTGGGTCGCTTTGGTGTTTATGCTTTTAGCATACATTTTCATTTACGCTAAAAAATATTTTCAAAAAAAATCTTGAGTTACTTCAAAATTTACTTCGAAACATTTTGATTGTGATAAGATACTCTTTGTCAGGGGGACACGGTGTTCGTGTTTCGCCTCGCAGATGGTCTCAGATAAATCTGAGCGTCCCCCTCAGCCGGCAGAACAATCGTTGTTTGCGGTTTCATTCTGCCCGCCTGTAACCATCTAAAGGTTGGTTTTCTTCCCGGCGCGATCTCGCCTTCGTGGTCGCGCCCATATGAACCTATAGCTCAGTTGGTAGAGCAACGGACTTTTAATCCGTAGGTCGTGAGTTCGAGCCTCACTGGGTTCACCATTATTTTATTCTCTGGTAGTTCAGTTGGTAGAACATCTGACTGTTAATCAGAATGTCACTGGTTCGAGCCCAGTCCAGAGAGCCATATGGCGCGTTAGTCAAGCGGTTAAGACATCGGGTTTTCATCCCGGGATCGCGGGTTCGACCCCCGCACGCGTCACCAAATGATACTAACCATCGGTGTGTGGTTAATATAAATCTTGTGGATAGGTGTGCCGAGTGGCGAAGGCAGCAGACTGTAAATCTGTTACGTAAGATACACCGTTGGTTCGACTCCAACCCTATCCACCAATGCCGGGTTGACGTAATTGGCAGCCGTGTCGCGCTCAAAACGCGGTGCCTGTGGGGGCGTGTGGGTTCAAGTCCCACACCCGGTACCATAATGGACCTATAGCTCAGTTGGTTAGAGCTCCCGCCTCATAAGCGGATGGCCGTTGGTTCAAGTCCAACTGGGTCCACCAAATTTAATCTTTGATAACCACAAAAAGCGTTATTTAATAATAAGTTTCGCTATAATATAATCATGGTGTTGTGGTCGAGTGGTTTAAGACAGCAACCTGCTAAGTTGCCGATGCGCGAATACGCATCCGCTGGTTCAAATCCAGCCAACACCGCCATAATGGACAGGTGGTCGAGTGGTTTATGACAACAGTCTTGAAAACTGTCGGCGTGTGAAAAGCGTCCAAGAGTTCGAATCTCTTCCTGTCTGCCATAATGCTGGTATAGCTCAATCGGTAGAGTAACTGACTTGTAATCAGTAGGTTGGAGGTTCAAGCCCTCTTGCCAGCCCCATAATGCGCTTATAGTTCAGTAGGAAGAACAAGGGATTTCTAATCCCTAGGTCACTGGTTCGAGTCCAGTTGGGCGCTCCATGTTTTGCGGGTATGTCGGAATTGGTGAGACGATGGGGACTTAAAATCCCCTGCCCTAGAGGCGTGCTGGTTCGAGTCCAGCTACCCGTACCGCTGCAATAGTTTAATGGTAGAACTTCAGATTTCCAATCTGACGGTGCAAGTTCAATTCTTGTTTGCAGCTCCAATATCCACGTTTGGCGCAGTTTGGTAGCGCACTTGCTTTGGGAGCAAGGGGTCGCAGGTCCGAATCCTGCAACGTGGACCATGTAAATTCTTAGAGACGATACTTTATCGTCTCTTTTATTTTGTCGTTATGTTAAAATCAATATAATGATATTTTTGTTTTGCCAAGAAAGAGGGCTTCCTTATTATGCCAAACGGTTTCAAGGTTGTTAAAAGCGATGATATCGGATATCGGTTTCTCGGACGATATATAATCGTTGACGAAATAACTGGAGTCGTTTTAGACGACGCGCAAGGACACGGATACAAAAACAAAGAAAGTGCTATCAAAAGTTATGGATACAAGTCTTATCACCGCCTAAAATCCAAAACACATGACTCGGAAATTAAGCAATGGCTCCGCGCCAACCCTGCCTTTCTCAACGAGCTCGACCGTTGTTCTTACGAAATTGCAGATGGCGAACTGGAGGATGTGGATGAGGTTGACGTAAAACTTATCAAAAATCTCCTCCTCCATCACGAACTCAATCCGCCTTTCAGCTCGGAGGAAATCCTCACTGTTTGGCGAAAGTGGTGATAAAAATGATTGCGTTTTTTGCTATTGTTTTCTTCTTTTCCGTTCTTTTAATTTTACTTGTCGCAGGAATCATCGACTTCTTCAACTGGTCCCATGCTCAGAACAGAATCGTTTCTCCTGTTTCCCCATCGTGGAATGTTTTCAAAAAGCTCTTGTATAAAAACGAAAACCACTGAATCTTCCCATTGGCTTATTAATCTCCATCGTAAAAAATTCAGTTGATAATTATAAAAAGAAACAAAATCTCTAAAAAAGATATATAATAAAAAATAAAAATGTTCGAATAGGAAGGAAAAATATAATGGCAACAAAGAAAAAGGATCCCGCCTCGACTCCCGCAGGAGCAATGCCGGAAATCGCCCCGGCTCCGATGCGTGTGGACGGAAATACATTCCCTGATTGGGCGACGCTTCTTGATGCATATACAAAGATTTATGCAAAAGAGGTTCCGCTTCCTTTTAAGATCACAGATGTCTATGTTGATTTTAAGCATTCTCTTCGTGATGAGATTGCCGGAATCGGTTTTGAGGACGCTTGCAAGCGTTTCCGTGCGTTCATGGAAGAAAAGTTCGGTAAGTCTGTTCTCGGCGATTATGGCGGAGCATTTTTCAAAAAGCTTTCCGGCGCAGATGGAATCAAAAATTACATTAAAGATGAAAAGGAACTTAAGGTTAAGTGCTGGGATCACGTTTATGCGTCTTTTGTCCGCCGCCCTATGATGCGCCTTATGGTCGAGCAGAACTTTAAGAAGCATGTTCAGATGTCTCTTTCTGAGCAGTATTCTGTTATTGAGCCCCCGGACGAGTATCTTATTGATAATGCGCCCCGTGTGGACTTTGTTGTTGTGCATCGCAACAGTGGAGTTCATATTGGTGCGTTCCAGCTCTATCCGAACACGTTCTTTAATAACATTATGTCCAAGCAGAAGAACAATTTTAAGTTCGCGGGAGAGGGGAGTGCTCTTTTCCAGAAGAAGGGACTTGCTCCTGTGTTCCTGCTTCTTTTTGAGAAGGGATCTTCTTATTCCGTGCTTGAGATGATCAGCGAGAAAAAGGGACGCTTTGAGAAAATGAATGCCGACCTTATGTTTGGTGTTATTAATCGTTTTCGGGATAAGCCAGAGGCAGTGCGTGCTTCTCTTATTAAGCGTGCAAATGCTATTTTCGGCGCAATGAAGGATTGATGTTACATGCAAGCAATCGTATGTGTTGATGAAAACTGGGGGATTGGCAAAGATGGGGATCTTGCTATTCGATTAAAAAAAGACATGGCGCGGTTTCGTGAGCTTACGGACGGCAAAGGCATTGTGATGGGGCGAAAAACCTTTGAGTCAATCCCAAATCATCCCTTACCGAACCGTTTTAATGTTGTTCTTTCTGCGGATCCCGATTACGGCGTTGGAATGCCAACAACAAATTTCTCCCGTGGAAAAGCCGTCTTTGTGAATAAGGATGAGTTCCAAAAGTATTTTCGTGTATCTGAAAATTGGAATCTCTGGCTTATTGGTGGTGCGCAAACCTATAAAGACTGGATTTCAAGCTGTACGCATGCGGAAGTAACTCGTGTTTTAAGCAATCTCCATTGCGACTGCTTCTTTCCTGACCTGTCAAAAGATAATGATTGGACGCTTGATGTGACGAGCGATGTTATGGAGGAAAACGGCGTACGATTTGTTTATGAGAAGTGGACCAATGTTGGGTTGTTGGAATGGTTGACGTGACACTTTGAAGGGTTGTTTGTTTTGGAAAAAGAAATTGAAATTAGCGAAGAGCGAAAGAAGCGTTTGCTGGAAGATGTAAATAGTGCGGCAGAGAACCTAAAAGGCATGCTCGTTGGCACGGGCAATGTTATTATGTTTGGGTTCTTTGTCTTTTTCCCATTTTTCCATATCATTTCTACGCATTCGAACGCAGATGAGATTACAATTTGGACTTTTATTTATTTCTTACCGTTTTTTATTCTCGGATCCTCTGGTGTTTGCTATTTTTCTTTTTTGAATCGTGTGGCTCCGAAAACGCCTTCTGATTGGCTTTCGCTTGGTGTTTCTGTGAACTTGTTTAAGATTATCGCATGGATTTCTATTATTGTTGTTCTTGGAATTTCGGCAGATGTGCCAACCCGGACGTTTTATGTGTTTGGTGTGATACTTCTTATTTGCATTGCACATACGCTTTTTGAAACCTTGCGCTTTCGTGCGTTTTTGTTTTTCTTAAAAGAGTGGAATTTGAAGGTTGATTAATTTTTAAAATGGTGGTGATGTAAAAATGGATGACGGATCGTCTTTCAAGGAAGATTGTAAGGACTTATTGGCTTGTGCTTCTTACCTTATTTTTTGGATTGGCGGATTTCCTGTCGTGGCAATCGGCGGAAATACTTTGCAGGAATTTGTAGAGACTTCGTTTCTCGAACCATATTTTGATTTTTTCTTAAGAAATCTTTCCGATTTTGTTCTCTCTCTATTCTTTCAGATTCCTATATTTACTGTTTGGGCTTTTCTTTTCTCCTCCTTTTTAATTTTGGTTCTAAAAGAAAAAGAGCAGAGTTTTTGTGGCATTGTAAAAGATTTTTTCAAATATCATCTTTGATTTTTACAATAAAAAAAAGAAAAGGCGTTTTCTGGATAGCCAGTCAACGTCTTTTCTTTTTTTAGAAGAGAGAGAGTTGGTGAGAGCCTGTATAAACCTCTATTGGTTTAGGGCTCTTGGCTGCAACTCGCTCTTCTTCCGAAGGTTGTGCAATGGGACGCGGGCGAATCTCTGGTGCGACGGAAGTCTCCGAATTTCTCCTTTGGAGAATCGGATACGCTGCACATTCTTGAGCCGCGAACTTTTCATTGAACTGAGCGATATCTTCGTCGGTCACATTGTTTGAAAAGATCTGATGGAACAAGTTTACACCGTTGTTTTTGATCACGACCATTTTTTCTGAGGAGAAATTTACTCCTCGAAGCATGCAGTCTACAAGACAGTGCAATTTTGTCCCCTTGGACTTGAACGAGACATTAACTCGTCCGGTCTCAATGCTTACAATAACAAGCTTCGCCTTTTCAAGGTACGCTCTTGTTTTGAAAAGCTCTTGAGACTCAACCACGTCTCCATTCGTCGCAATAGGATGCTTCAACTTGTACTTTGAGGTCGCCTTTATCCCCTGTACTTTGAAGTGGAGCCCATGCGACCAGCAATTTGGACAGGAATGGATAATTTCGTGGATAATTGTGTTATCCAGAATATCCATATTTATTTCCTGCATTGCCGGCATAAGATGAATTACGTGCCCGCCTTTTCTGCGGATGTACGCAAAACAGCTTTTCTGCACAGGTTCATATTGTACTTTCAAGTCCTGTGCAATCGGGAAACCATCTTCTCGCATCCTTGCGATCCAATAATTTCCCCTTTCGATCAGTTCCTCGACAGATCTCATTTTTGATCTCCTTTCTTTCTAAACCAATAACCGCAAATTGCGGAACATCTTTTGATATTATACGTTGTTTCGATAAAAAATGAAATTTTATCTTCAAAATGACATTTCCTTCTACGTTTTGTTATATAATGTTTTTGTTGAAAGATTCAAGTGTATGTCGAGGTTTAAAAATGCTTTGGAAATCACATCAGGTTGTAACGGCTGTTACTGTTTATGCGGCAACACGTAACGTCCCGGCAACTGTAATCACAACCGCCGCATCCGTATTTCCTGATTGGATTGAATTCTATGTGCCTTTTACGCGTTGGGAGTCAATTCATCGGACATATTCTCATTTTTGGATGTTTTATTTCTTTCCTTTGGTTTTTTTGTACCATGTAATGAATGCATCAGGTATTCCAATTTTTACTTCTGTGGGAGAGTATATTTCTGCCTTAAAAATATTTAAATCCGAGGTCGGCGGAGATGCACCATTCTATATGGTGGCTAGTTTTCTTCCTCTTTTTTGTAACATTGGATTTTGGTTTTTAATAGGTTGCCTCATGCACATTGCTGAAGATGCAATATGTGGACGAATCCCAATTCTTCGTCCAACACAAAGAGCTCATATCGTTCGCTTGTTTTATACGGGTGGAATTAGTGAGGGGATCTTCGTTGGGTTATATACACTTATCCTTGGCTTATTTATTTTGAAAAGTTCTGGACCTCCTGTTGTTTTTGAACAGTTTTCTCCATCCGCGATTATTCAAAAGGTTGGGGATTCTGCTGCGCCAAATGATGTGGATTCCGCTTTTGTTGATAAGATAAATACGAAAGCGGTGCGTGCTGTTGCGTGGAATCTGATTCATTCGACGTTGCGGTAAATTGACCCACCCACGACTAATTTTGTTTTTCTCCATCTTCAGATGTCTTTTGTTGTATAATAATGAATGAGAAAACAATTGTTATTTTTTCAAGGAGGTTTTTAAATGACAAAGATTATCGTGGATGAAGCTAAGGGCGTTGTCACGGCTATTATCCGCAATTCTCGAACGAAGGTTGTGTGTCATGCATACTGTCGTAATGGCGATGCGTTTTCTTTCAAAAAGGGGAAGGAGCTTGCGCTTGCTCGTGCTACGGCTCGTATGAACAGGGCAAACCTTAATTACTATCGCAAGATGATGAAGTCGCACCTTGCCCGCGCCGAATTCTTCCGTCAGATGATGCTTTGTGCTGAAGCAAAGCAGAAAATTCTTGATGATGAGGAGCGTTGTGTTTACGGCAAACTTTCTTCCGGGGGAAGGGATGCGTTTCTGATTGAGAATATGCATCCATTGTCAGAGAAGGATGTTCATAGTTTCGGAGATTTTCTGCTCGATGCCGTTCTTGGCGTAAAAAAGAATGAGGATCCGATGGTAAAGCCCGTAAACTCAAAGGGGCGTCCGCGTACAAATCATCGTCCACATCGTTCGGAGCGTCATCGTTAATTAAGTTTTTTAAAGTAAAGGAGAAATTTACATGAATTCAGTTTCGCTTGTTGGTCGTTTGACAAAGGATCCCGCCGTTTCTACCACAAAGGCTGGGAAGAGTTATGTTCGCTTCAGTCTTGCCGTTGATCGGCACATCGGAAAGGATAAGGCGCAGGAGGGAACCCCGACAGCCGATTTCATTTCTTGTGTCGCATGGGAGAAGACCGCAGACATTATTGCGCAGTATGCTAAGAAGGGTTCGCTCGCCGAAGTCGTTGGACGCATTCAGACCGGAAGTTACGAGAAGGATGGACAGCGTATTTATACAACAGATGTCCTCGTCAACAGTTTCTTCCTCCTTGGCTCAAAGGCTGAGAATGAGTCGTCGGGTGGTGCTCCCAGTGCGCCAACTGGTGCCGGCGGGGCGGTGAATACCGCAACACCTCCGAGCGCTCCAAGTGAGCCTTCTTCGTTTATCCCGGATGATGATATTCCGTTCTAATCGTTGAAATAAAACGAATCCCTGTCATAGTTTTCTGTGACAGGGATTTTTCTGAGGAGTAAATTCGATGGCTGATTGTATTATTCGTGAGCGCAAAAGAATTTCCGATAAAATGCGTCAAGAAATCTTCGAAAAATATGAGGGGAGATGCGCATATTGCGGTAAAAAGCTCGCTTCTCGAAGAGATATGCGCGTGGACCATGTTCATGCCGTTGCACTCGGCGGTGAAGATGACTTGAATAATTATCTTCCAGCTTGTCATGACTGCAATTTCTACAAGTCATCTTTTCGCATAGAAGATTTTCGAGAAAATTTGTCGGGCATTGTGGAGCGTCTTGCAAAACGAGAAATTACGTTTCGTCTTGCCGTCGCTTATGGATTAATTTCTGTAAACGACAATAAGAAAATTGATTTTCTGTTTGAACAAGAACAATAAAAAAGAGAGGGGGAGAACCTCTCTTTTTTACTGAGGAATCCGATTGTAAAACTCTTTGATATCTTCTATTTTAAAGATCTTGCAGAATTTACGTATCATATTCCTATCTTTGGAGACGATCGCCTTAAACGGATTTGTTCTAAAAACATCTCCATAATCGGCGGACAAAAAATGTCCTTGTCGTCCTGCTTCCTTCGGATAGAGCATAATATGATCCTCTATCCGAACCGTTTTCACTGTTTTGTTTCTTTTGTACTCGTTTTTGTCAAAATAGACAAATACGAGATCCAACCAAAACTGTGATGAAAGCCGTGGATCTCTTTTCATAGAGAGCCACATCGGTGCGGCAATGCACATGCGCACTCCGTTCAGCTCTATTGTTGGGCTGATACGAAGATACTCTGCATCCTCGCCGTTTTTGAAAAAGAGCTCCGGCTCGGTTTCTCTGAGCTCTTTGATGGACTTATATCCTCCGAGAAGATAATCCTCCTTGTTGAGAGGGAGAGTATCTTTGGAATATAAGCCTCCCCAATTGAAAATATTCATGGTTTTCCTCCTTCTGCCTCAATGAGGCAAACTATATCTATCACTCTTTCTTTATTATATTTTCTTTTGTTTGAAAGATAAAGTTTAACAAAAATCATTTTGATTTTAAACGAAAATGTTTTAAAATGTGTGTAGATTCATTTGTGTTTGCGGGGTTAATCCCGCTAGAAGGAGGGCTTTATGGATAAGCCATTTGACCGCGTTGCAGAGGGGTTTCTCTCTTCGACGGTTATTGTTCGGAGCGGGAACACGCTCGTCTCCGAAAAGAACATCTCTCTCCTCAAGAAGTGGATTGAGGAACTTGCCGCGCTTCAGAAAGCTTCTGAGCTTCGGTTTGAGCGTAGGCGTCGGGTTCCGGAAGGACACCTTTTTGATGATGGAAGGTGTTCTGTTGGGGAACTTCAGGGCGATATTCGCTCCGGAGATCGCCTCCGGTTCGTGACTGTGTGTCTTGGAAATAAGGTGCACCGTCATATTGTCGTAAATCATGATAATGAATACGACAGGGAACGTCTTGTTTACTCATTTGGGTAAAATCGAGCCGTAATACAAAAAGACTGCCTAATTGGGCGGTCTTTTTGTTTTCCGTTTTGCTAAAGTTGTTTTTGTTATATAATGTTTGTAAAGAGAGGTGAATAATTTGATCTATCTAACCGGAGATACACACGGCGGACTTGATGGCGGAAAGCTTATTTCTTTTGCAGATACGCCAAAGGGAAAGAATCTTACAAAAGATGATTATGTTATCATCCTTGGCGATTTTGGATATATTTTCTATCCCGAAGAAACAGCAAGAGAGTCCCGTGAATTTGAGCGTTTTAATAATTATCCTTGGACCACTTTGTTTTTGGATGGAAACCATGAAAATTTTGATCGCATCAACGCTTTTCCTACGAAAGAGTGGTGTGGTGGACAAATTCATAAAATCAGCGAATCTATCTATCACCTCATGCGAGGACATGTATTTCAGATTGATGGAAAGAAACTTTTTGTTATGGGCGGGGCTGTATCTATTGACAAAGATCATCGTCGGGAAGGTGTAACTTGGTGGGCTGAAGAAAACGTTTCATATGCAGAATGCGAAAAAGCGCTTTCTAGCCTTGAGGCGTATGACAACAAGGTGGATTATATGCTTACACATACCTCTCCAAATTCATTCATCAAGAAGATCAGTGATTATATTGTAAAAGATCCTGCGTCTGACTTTTTTGATACGATAAAGAAAAGTGTAAAATATAAGCGTTGGTATTTTGGACACCATCATGTTGATTTGGACGTTGGACGCTTATCTTGTTTATACGATCGCGTTGTTCCTCTTGGGGGAAAATGATGTTGTGGGGTGATTTTTTGCATAACAATATTTACGGAAAATGGTTCTTTTGGATCTTCGTTGTGAGCGCCGTTTTGGCTGAAATAACAGTCGTTTATTACGGAAAAGCCGTGTTTTTGATGCCGGACTATATTTATTGCCCTACGCTTTTCTTCCTTTGTTTAGGGCTCATTTTTGTCGGATATTCCCTATATCGTTTGGTCTATCGAAGATGGAATAATCAGCGTCAGATTTTGCTTCGCTCCATTGTTGGTTTTATTTTCGTCGCGCTTGCTTACAGCGTTTTTGTGCCAAATGTTGTTGTGGTGGATGAAAAGAGCACTTCGGCGCAGCTTGTCAATCCACAGTCGGTTATAGAAGATTTTCGCTCTCCGGAAGTGGACAAAATAAAACTTAAACTTCGTGGAGAAGATGGGAAAGAGCGTTTTATTAAATATGATAAAAATACAATCAACCCGAAATCTTTTTCTCGTACCGGCACTTATATTGCCTTTGTGCCAGATGGAGAAAATAAAGCAGAGTTTCATTTCTTAACCAAAAAGATTCAGTTTTCCTTCTTAACGATCCCTCTTGGAGAATCCGAGCGAAGAGTTCGAGAGTTGCAGGTTGTTCTGCACTTGCCAAAGGATAGTAAGAATCTTGTTGACCGAATCTGAATGTTACGGTGCATGATGCTATAAACATTGGCGTCTGCGCCGTTTTCTTGTTCCCTCCCGAGAAGATTGTTATATAATGAATACAGAAATTGAGATGGAGGACATACACTATGAGAATAAACCCACTGAACAACCTTATCGTTATTGAAGGTCTTGACGGAACTGGAAAGGCGACCCAGAGCAAGATGCTTGCAGAACATCTGAGGGCTTTCCTGTTCTCTTTTCCGAATTATAACTCCAAGTCCTCTGCCCTTGTTGAGATGTACCTTAATGGTGAGTTCGGAAGAAATGCGGCGAGTATCAATCCATATCAGGCTTCGGCGATGTTTGCGGTGGATCGTCTTGGGACGTATCTCAAGGAGATGAAGACGATTCTAGAGCGAGCAGGAAAGATCGTTGCAGACCGATACACAACTTCAAACATTCTGTATCAAACAGCAAAGTTTGACCGTGTTGAAGAGAAGAACGATTTTATTAAGTGGGTTCGTCGGTTTGAATATAAGGATCTTCAACTTCCCGAACCGACACAGACGTTCCTGTTGAATGTTCCCTTCGAGGCGTTTGTTGATATGATGACGCTTCGAAACGACAATAAGCATGATGGAGAAGACATACATGAAGCTGATATGGATTATTTAAAAAAGGTCTATGAAAATGCTCAGTATGTTGCCGAAAAACTTCATTGGGACATCATTGAGTGCGTGGATGAGAGCGGAAACCTTCTTTCAAGGAGGGAAATTAATCGGAGGATTGTTAAGAAACTCTGGTAAAAATTATTGTTCAAGAAATGTTGGTATAGAAACAGAAAGGACACAACACGATGACAGAAAATACCTCCACAAACACCCTCGACGCGGTACGTAACACTTTCATAAAACTCCTTGAAACTCTCCCCGCGGAGAGTATGGATCTGAGCGCTGCGGCTCAAAACTCTTGTTATATACAGTTTGGTAACACGGACAATGGCGACAATCTCGACGATGTGCGGACACTTGCGGTTCAAACACTCAAAAATGCTGTTTCGGATATTCTCATCCATCTTGGTGTTAATGGCATCTCCCTCACGCTTCGTGTATTCCAGTTCGATAACCCTGTTACCTATGCGGTCTTTCTCGCTGATGCGATGATGAGTGCAAAGGTGTTCGGTGATGGAACGACACAGGTTAAAATGATGTGTGGGTCTAAGGTGAACTTCTCGGACATAGTGATAGAAGAAAGTGCGCCTATGTACATCAATCGGTTTGCACGGGCTGTTCTTGCAATGGGAAGGGAGCCTGTGTGAAATATATTTAGAAATTTAAGTCGCTTTGGATGGTGGACGTTTTCGGAAGAGCCCGAGAGTGTTCGTCATCTTTTTCTTTTATGTTTTTGTTATAATTATTAAAGATATATTTGTTTCGGAGGAATTATGAAAAATACCGATTCTATTGCCCCATTTTTAAAATGGGTTGGAGGAAAGCGACAGCTTATTCCTGCGTTAAGCCCGTTATTTCCCAAGTCATATACAACTTACTGCGAGCCTTTTCTCGGTGGAGGAGCGATGCTCTTTGCTTTACAACCCGAAAAGGCTATCGTAAATGATGTGAACGGAGAACTAATTAACGTATATAAAGTTGTGCGAGATCATGTCGATGAATTAATTGCGGCTTTAAAAAAGCATGTGAATACCTATGAACACTTTCAAGTTGTTCGAGGACTTGATCGGGATGCAGTAAAATATGCATCCCTTTCCGATGCAGAAAAAGCGGCGCGAATCATTTACTTAAATAAAACATGCTTTAACGGACTTTATCGAGTAAACAAAAAAGGACAATTCAATGTTCCTTTTGGCTCATATAAAAATCCTAAAATTTTAGATGAGACTTTATTACGAGCAGTTAGTTTTTATTTAAATAATAATCAAGTTTCTATTTTTAATGAAGAATACTCTTCTGTTTTAAATAAACTTCCAGAAGACAGTTTTGTTTATTTAGATCCTCCATACGATCCTGTTTCTGGCACTTCTAATTTTACAAGCTATTCCAAAGATGGGTTCGGAAAAGAGGAGCAGATTCGCTTGAGAGATGTTTGTGTCTCTCTTGATGAACGCGGAATTCAGTTTATGCTTTCAAATTCTGCAACTCCCTTTATTATGGATCTGTATTCAAATTTCGATGTACAAATTGTTCGCGCAAATCGTTTTGTAAACGCAAATGCATCTGGGCGCGGAAAAGTGGAAGAGGTGGTTGTGCGAAATTATGTTTAACAAAAAAATGTTTTTTATTTCTTTTTTGTTTTTGACTCTTCTTCTCCCAACGGTCTCTTTTGCTCATAACCTTCCTGTCACATCCCCGTTTGGTTGGAGATATCATCCTGTAACTGGCAAATATAGTTTTCATACAGGTGCAGACCTTGGATATGAAGAAGGGGCTCCTGTTATCGCCCTATTTAACGGAACAGTTGTGCAATCCGGCGATTATGGAGATGGCTATGGCATACAAGTTCTTCTTTATCACCCCGAAAACGACACTTATACGCGCTATGCACACATGTCTGTCAGTTATACGTTCGCCGGCGATACAGTTTCGCAAGGAACAACAATTGGTTTAATTGGGCATACGGGCACGGCCACGGGACCCCATTTGCATTTAGAATATATTGTTCGTGATGAAAATGGTGTTTATCAGTATGTGGATCCACTTGTTTTGTGGGGTGAATAATTTAATTAAATTTTAATCTTAGCATGGGAAATCCGTCCTATATTAAGCTGGATTTCTGGTAAAATCTTTTTATAATGATTTTTAATTGAGGTGACATGAAAAATGAGATACATGCGAATTAGCGACGGAATAGGAACGATTAATGTTCCGGGAGATTGGACGCTTCTTGAAAGCCATGATATTGAAGAAGAACTTGGAGAATCTCTTGGAAAAGGCGTTTCTCGGTATGTGGTTGATTTTTCTGGAACAGATAGTATTGATTACGCTTCTGTTCAGTTTCTTAATAATTTGTTGTCCCGTGTTGGCACCGATAAAATGGTAATATGCAATGTCTCTCCAAAGAGTCTTGTTTTATATATGCTTGAAAAATCGGATCTGGCAGCGTTGATTGTTTGAAGGGGAGTAATCACTTGATCGCAATATATTTAACAGAGGAATGGACACAGGTCGTTCGAGCAACACTTCGGCGAGGAAAGTTTCATATCGTTGAGGGGGAATATTTAGATTCTTACCTGCAAGATCTTCAGCGTCTTGATGTTATACAGCTTGGCGAAATGTTCCGTGAAGTTCAGCTTATTACAAAGTCAAAAGACGAAGATGTTTGTGTCATTCTTCCTGACTATATTTTCCGCAAAATTGGTTGTTATAACGATACAGAAAATTTGGATGCAGAAATAAAAGATGATCTTCGCGTTCCTATCGACACATGCTCTTTATCAAGTCCTATTGTTATTAACAAAAAGACCTTACAGAAAAGAACAATTTGTGCGATTGATCGCGCTTACATCGACGCTCTTGTTTCCGCCTCAAAACAGGCGAACATGTCGATTGTTTCTGTCGAGCCGGCAGGGTTCGTGTTCTTGAAGGCAACGCGAAAGTGGGAAAGAGAGCAAATGGCTCTTTTTATCTCTGGTAAAACGGCAAGTCTTCTTTCTTATAGTCCTCTTGGCGGTATGTTTGTTCAAAGGCTTGGACAAAACCTTTCTTATGCAAAGGATAAAAATAACGCTGAGGTTTTGAATAAAGTTATCCAAGAAACTTTGGTTAATGCTGACTATGTAAACAGTGTTACTTTTCGTTTAACAAATAAGAATGTTCCTGTCTATATCCTCTCCGATAACTTTGAAGAATATTTTACGCTTCCTTCTTTCCAGTCCAGATTTGCGGATCTTCCAATCAATAATGGAATGATAGAGGATATTGAAGACGAAAGTGATTATCGAACATTTTTAATTCCCATTACTGCTCTTTTTGAATCTTATTTTCCGACGGGAATCACCTCGCCAAAACTGTCATTCATGCAGCTTCTTCCTGCGAATGTGGTTCCGCAGGATATTTCTCAAAACAGCCGTAAGGCTCGTCTTCGCAAAGCTCTTAAGAAGTGGGCTCGCGTAGCTCTTGTTCTTGGTGGAATTGCTGTTGGCGCTGAAGTGGCGGGAAGTATATATTTTTCTTCAATCATGATTCCTGACAGTCTTCGAAACGAATATGCGGTTGCCCAAACGAAACAGTCTGATGTAAATAGAGAGCTTGAACGTGTTCAACAAAAGGTCTCCGAAGACGAAGATATCCTTACTGCTTTACGTTCGCTGATCTCTTCAAAACCTGAAAGTCTTGGTTTTACAGAAGTTGAGGTCGGACAACGCGGTAACGCGGATGATGCAGAAAGAACAAAGCGTTGGGTTCGTGTTACTGCGAAAGCGCAGGACCCGATGGTTGTTCAGGATTATATTAGTCGTCTTACCGCAAACCCCACCTTTAATGGTGTTGTGATTGAAGAAATTTCTGCGGATGGATCAAAAGATAACCTTGTGAAGCGAGCTCGTCTCGTTATTGGGAGGGCAAAATGAATAGTGCAAAAGAATATCTCTCCCAACACCTTCGGGAGACCGAACAAAAAAGTGACATTGTTTACTTCATCGTTATCGTAATGAGTATCGTGCTCTCTATTCTTGGCGGATTAAATCTTGCAAGTTCTTATAATGATGCTCTTGCAATACAGGCGCAAGAAGCTGAAATGAGAAGCTTTGTTGCAAGTTATAACCAAAAGCTTGAAGAGCTCAATAAGAAGCCTTTTCGAGCAATTAACAGTGAAGATTTAGATGAAACACAAAGCAACTTAATTTTCGCCGTTCAGTCTAACAAACTTGTTCTTTCAAATCTTAGGAATCTTTCTTTACAAGAAGACGTTGATAAAGAACATGGAAAATCCTTTGAAATGACCGTTATTGGTTCTTGGGCAGATACCGTTGCCTTCCTCGAAGGATTTGGAACAAAGGATGCTTTGGTTGCTATGCGAAACATAAGGATGCTCCCAGAGCCCGACGATCGTGTAAAAACTACTCTTACATATAAAATATACTTGAAATAAGTGAGGTGAATCTGTTTTGGAACTGTTTCGTAAATCATCTTCCGCTCTTGACTCTTCGCCTTATAACATGAATCAAGAACCCCCGAAGAAAAAAAATAATAAAACTGGAGCAAAGATTGTTCTCGGTGTATTAATTGCAGGGTTTATTGGAGAATTAATTTATCTTAATTTAGACCAACCGCCCGCTCCTGTTCCCGCACCGTCTCCCGCCCCTGTTGTAAAAAAGTCACAAGCTGAACCAAAGGATTCTACTGAGACGTTTAACCTCGCTCAAGTTTATCCATTTTGGACAGAAGGGATGGATAAGGCTGTTGCAGAGCAAGTGAAAACAGACACTTCTGCTCCCGCTCCCTCTCCCAAAATATCTGGTAAGGTTCCTCGTCCCAATATCCCAGATTTACCGTCTTCCATGCCGCTTCCATCTGGTTCCGGCGGACTTATGCCGGCGATTCCTCATGAACCAAGCGGTAGAGGATCCGCTCATTCTGGTGATTTGAGAATTACAGGATTGATTCTTGGATACGGAGCTTCTGATAGTGTTGCTATTTTATCCGATGGATCTGTTGTTCAAGAGGGACAAAAATATAATGGAAATACCGTATCTTCGATTAGTGAAAATGGAATCACGTTTGAAGATGGTTCACGGATGAACTATAAATAATAATTGGAGGAATTAACGTTGATTAACAATAAAAAGAAAACCGCATTTCTTGCCACAGCAGTGTTTCTTTCTACCACGTTCTCTGCGGCTTTTGCGGCTCCAACAGATGTAAAATCTGCTCCATCTTCTGTTCAACAGGAATCCACAAAAGAGGAGGGGGCGAACACTTTCGCCGAAAGAATTCGTCGAATTCTGAATGGGGAAGATCCGGCAGGGAATACTGTTGTTGCAAACAATCCAAACAATGATGTTCCTGCCGTTGTTTCTGAACCGCCCGCATATATTCCGCCTCCGGTCGTTCAGCCTGAGCCCGAGCCAGCACAAAATTACTCGTGGGCACCGCGTTATGATTTTGATTGGCAGGGAACTCCTCTGAACACAACGCTTTATGCTATCGCAAAGGTTTCGGGGAAACGTATTGTTGTAAACGGACAGCTCGAAGGAACTGTTTTTACGACAATGAATCAAGTTACATATGATCAGGCGCTTAACTATCTTGCAAAAGCGTTTAACTTCAATTATATGGTTGAGGATGATGACACAATCATTGTCAGCACAAGTGAACTTATGATGCAAAACAAGGTGTTTAAGGTTCATTATGCGGATAAGGAAAAACTTCGCAAAGAGTTTGAAAGCCTTGGTATTGAGGAAAAGAACATTTATGTAAACCCTGAACAAAACTCCGTTTCTGTTACAGGCACGCCTTATCAGCTCTCTCGTGCGCAACAGCGCCTTTCCAGTATAGACAAGCCTGTAAAACAGGTTATGCTCTTGGCTCAGCTTATTGAAATCAGTCACGGAAAGAGTTTGAATCTCGGCATGTCTTATACACTCCCGAGCTATTCTCATGCCGCAGGAGAAGCCCTTACTGGAAAATTTGCAAATAAGCTTTCTTTCTCCGCTTCTATGGAGGCAAGTCGCGCTCTTGAAAAGGGACATGTTATCGCTCGACCAATGATTATGATGCATAACGGACAGGAATCCAATATCGTTATGGGAGATCGTGTTCCTGTTCTTACGTCCACAACAACAACGGCAAGCACCTCTATGTCGTTTGAATATCAAGATGTCGGAAATAATCTTAAGGTTACACCGACAATTAATGAATACACAAATGAAATTATTTTGAAGCTGAATCTTGAGGTTTCAAATATTTCACGGTGGACAAGACAGGGGAATATTCAAGCTCCTCAGATTTCAACCAGAAAAGCTGATACAACGGTTACTCTCCAAAACGGACAGAGCTTTGTTATCGGTGGTCTGATGACGAAAACAGAAATTGATAACCTTAGTGGTATTCCGGGACTTATGAATCTTCCTATCCTTGGAGAACTTTTCAAGAGACATTCAAAGTCCTCTTCGTATTCCGAGGTGTTTATCATGATTACACCGTATATTGTGACAGATGGAATGAACCCTGAGCGGTTGATGAAAGTGAGTGAATAAATAATGGCGGATGCGCAAAATTATTTTTATCAACAGCTCAAAGAAAATGGTCTCGCTTATGAAGATTCTCTTGCAGAGGTGACGATTGATGAGGGGGTTTTATCCCTCATCACCCCTGCAATTGCTTCTGAGTTTAAAATTATCCCTGTGGATCGTGATGAATTTGGTCGCATTCTTGTTGTTACATACAGTCAAGATGTTTTGAATCGATCTGATGAGGTTTCGGAGATTTTAAAAACCTCCGTTAAAATTCTTCTTACCACAGAGTTTAACTTTAAACAGGGGATTGAGCGGTTCTATGGTGTGGATTATGTAACTGCACACCGTAAAACAAAAGTCTCAACCAAAGAAGAAGAAACCTCTCGTCTTACTATTATTGTTGACAAGATCATTCAAGAGGGTGCAAAGCGAAACGCGTCCGACATCCATCTCCTTCCCACAGAGGATGGAATGACGATTCATTATCGTATTTTTGGACACCTTGTTGATGTGACACAAGAGTTTCGTATTGAGCCAGAGGAAATCTCTGCTGTTATGACAATCTTGTTTAATAAAGACTCTAAAAAGCAAAGTTCTTTGAATATGCCAAATGCAGCTTCTTGGGAGTTTGTTTATAACAACACCACATATTATGTGCGCCTTAGTTCGGTCCCCGTTGCGACAATGGATTCTAATATCTGGCATAAAATCGTTGTTCGCCTTTTGCCGCAGAGTAAAAAGACGGTAAGTCTTCCTGAACTCGGCTATCAGAGAGATACGATCAATGACATGCGCAAAGCACTTCTTAACAGTGCAACAGGAATGTTTATTCTTTCTGGTGAAACCGGTTCTGGTAAAACGACGACTTTATATGCATTGATTGATGAACAGCTTAAGATTCGCGGCGAGATGCAGAATGTTATTACGATAGAAGATCCTGTTGAAATTCATGACTCTCGCTATTGTCAGGTTCAAGTGCGTGAATCGCTTGATGAACGGGTTTCTCTTGATCCGCCTAAAATTCTTGAAACCGCGATGCGGCAAGATCCAAATATCATCCTTTATGGTGAGATTCGAACATCAAGGGATGCGAATGTTGTAGTCGAAGCGGCCACAACTGGACATAAGGTTTTCTCGACAGTTCATGCAAAGAGTTGCGTTGCCACATTGGTTCGTCTTTTAGATCTTAAGGTCAGCCGATCTTCTCTGCTCGGACAGCTCAATATGATTATCTCCCAAAAGCTCGTTGGGCATCTTTGCCCAGAGTGTTCAGAACCTCATAAGCTTACGGAGCTTGAGCGTATGGTTCTTACTCGGGATGAAGTGGAGCAGATCGAAAATTCTAATGGATTGCGACAGCTTGGTTCCCCCGATAGAATTCAGCGCTGTACAAATCCAAACTGTCATGGCGGATACGTTGGACGAATCGTCATTCCTGAGTATATTATTTTTAATACAACAATGCGCGATATGTTCTTACGGACAAATATTTCGTTTAAGGAAATTGAAACCATTCTTGAGAATATGCAGTTTAAAACGATGTGGTCGAAGGCTTTTGCTCTTGCCCTTAATGGCAAAACTGATTTGAACGAAATCCTTACCGTCGTTGGAAAAGAATAGGGGGGATACAGTAATGTCTGCTATCAAGAAAACAGATCTGGCTCATTTTTTCCGCACCTATTATCGGTATCAACGAGCCGGTGTTACTACACAAGAATTTTTACACATGTATTACAATGCATGCTCCAATAAGGAGTTTCTTTCCATTATTGAAGTTGTGCAAAAAGATATGCGCCTTGGCGCATCTTTCTCCGAAGCGCTTCGGAAACATCCCGTTTTCCCTCAGTATGTTGTTCAAATGATTGCTGTCGGTGAAATTAGTTCTATGGTCGTTCCGATTCTCGAAAAAATTGTTTTCTTCTTAATTCAAGAAAATGATATAGAGAAAAAAGTGAATGCTAGTGTTCGACAGGGAATCATAATGATTGTGATCGCATTAATTGGATCATTTATTACTCTTGTTATGGTTATTCCTAAAATTGGTGAGATTCTTTTGACGGTTCGTCCAGAACTTCCGTTTTTTACGTCAATTGTTGTTGGTTTTAGTACCTTCTTACAAGAACATGTTGCATATTTGGGTGTTGGAGCGCTAATTGTTGTTGCCACATTCTTTTATCTTAAAAAGGCTAAACCAGAAGTTCTTGACATGTGGCATTTAAAACTCCCTATTTTTGGTCCAATTTTAAAAACGCAGATTCATAGTTATTTCTTCAGTGTTATTGGAATCTGCACAATGGTCGATAACATTACTATACAACAGGCAATCACTTATGCTTCTCGTACAATTAAGCATATTCCAACGCAACAGACACTTTTCAATGCTGTTCGTTATATGAAGTCGGATGGTTTGCGTGCTTATGAGGCAATCAGGAAAGCGGACGTTCATCATATTTTTGATGACGAACTCTATATCATGATAGAGGCTGGTGAAAAGTCTGGTTTCTTGCATGAAATTCTTGAAGAAGAAGGGAAAGAATATCAAAAAATGCTTGTTCGTCAAGCAGAAGAAATTGGTGATAAACTGAGTACGAGCATTATTATCCCCGCCATTTCTGCTCTCGTTCTTCTTCTCATGTCTGTCTATTATCCAATCTTTGAGCTCGTTAGTTCGGCGCAAAACATTCGATAAGATTATTAAGTAAAAGGGAGGTGATTCACTTGAAACGAAAAGGTTGGTTTTCCGTCGAACTTGCTGTTTGTATTGTTGTACTTCTTATTTTAATGGCGTTTTTCCTTCCCAAATCCCTTGAGTTTATGAATCAAGGAAAGGTAAGCAAAGCGCAGGGGGATTTGTCCTCGCTTGGTGTAGCAATCAGTCAGTATGCTTTCGAAGTTGGGGAATATCCTGCACATCTTTCTGATCTTACCGTGGTAAAGGGCCAATATGGTCCTTGGTTACCTGAGATAAAGAAGGACCCTTGGGGAAATGATTATCAATACAAGTTTGATAAAAAAGATGGGTTTATTGTCTATAGTTTTGGTTCCGATGAAATTGACAGCGGTTCCACAGTAAAAACAGTTAACCCTAATGATGTCGGTTATATTGGAAAATAATTATTCCCGATTAAATTTTTTTAAATTATACGTGACTTTTGACTTACTTTATGATAAGATCTGATCATTAAAGACAACATTCTATCAGCTACCTTAGAAAATCATTATTGCAAAAGAAAAAGGAGAATAACATCACATGAAAAATCTCAGTCTTCTCTCACTTGACACGGCGATGAAAGAAAAGATGAAAGAAGTGCGTAAGGGTTATAAGAAGAAGGGATTCTTCTCTATCGAGTTTGCAATCATCATCGTGGTTGCCCTCATCCTTCTCGCCGCTTATCTTTACAAATCTTCGTCTCTCGTTAACTCGGCCAACCACACATCGGCGATGCGCGATATGGATTCGCTTCGTACCGCAATCCTTATTTACCAGACCCAGACAAAAACAGGTCAGGCTCCTGCAAAGCTTGATGACCTCCTTACTGGTGTTACTTCCGCTAACGCTGCGGATGGTAAGGATCATGCAGCTCTTATCGATGGTTCTAAGCGTGGCAACAAGATTGTTGACCCGTGGGGCAATGAGTATACCTATACGCTCAACACGGATAAGGTGTCTGGCTCCATTACCTGCTCTGAGGGCGGCTCTGGTACAAGCACCATTCAATTCTAATCAAATCAACGCAACATGAAGGTTTCTGTATAGAAAAGTCTTGTGTAAAAAGCGCCGCTGTTTTTATGGCGGCGCTTTTTAAAATCAAAAATAATTTGGTTCGACTTTTTCAAGATTTTTAAACTTGAAACCTAGATAAAAAAAGATATATTTAAATAAGGACCAATTAAAGGAGGTTTTTACTTTGAAAATAAGACGTTTTAATAAAAAATACAAAAAATCAGGAAGTTTATTGCTTTCTGCTGTTTTAGCAACGGTTCTTTTCACCATGCTCGCTGGTGGTTATTTTGCAACCGTTTCTAGTGGCTTTAATGCAATTAGATCCACGAATGATGCTCTACAAGCTCAGCAATATGCCGAAATAGAGGCAAATAAGCTCAGACTTATGAGTTATGCAAACCTTGACAGTGCAAGCACGCAGAATCAGTGGAAAGATCTTCCTGATTCTGACGGGTGGCAATATCATGTCGATTTAAGTTCGGAAAATGTTATTGATACTGATAATAAACAAAGAATCGCTAACATTGAAGTTCGTAAAGCGGATGATACTGAAAAGAGATTCTCTCTTGCAGTTCCTTTATCTTCTAGAGCTGCACAGCAGGTTTCTTCTTCTGCTGCTGTTTGGGGGGAGAGAGAAAATGTTGATTTGATGAGACCAAACGGAAATACCTATACATATTTACGTGGTGAAAAATCAGTTGTTTTTAAAGCTTCTGGGCTTTTGACCGTTAGAACATTAATGGATGTGGGTGGAACCTATGGTTTAGATTCTAATTTCACTCCACGAGGAAATGACGCTTGTTTTAAATTAAATAACCGTTGGTATTATGTTCGCGGTGGGGATGTTTCTGTTCCAATTAAAAAAGGAGATAAAATATATCTTTCTGATTTTCTTAATCTCTCCGCAAAAATGGATTCTCGACATGGTGAAAAAGCAAACATAACTTTTGTTCCGTTTGCATAATAGAAGAGGATATTGGTGATGAAAAAATCAAGTAAACGATCTGGTTATTTTCTTGCTTCGACTGTCGTTTTGACCTTTTTGTTGTCTTTATTTGTTGTTGGGTATTTTATGACTATTACCGGAAATATTAGCACGGTAAAGGCAACGTCCACATCCTTACAGGGACAATATTTTGCGGAAGGGGAAATAACTAATAATCTTCGATCTATAAATTATAATGATTTATCTTCTATTGTTAAACAGGGCGAATGGTTATCTCTTGATTCAAACCCTGACTGGAAATATAAGGTTAATCTTGCTTCAGAAAAAATCATGGATGATGGTTCTTCTGTGCGTGTTGCCGATGTTCAAATGAAGAAAGACGGTCAACAAGATGTTTTTGAAAAACAAATTCTTCTTGCGGCACAAAACACTCAATCATTAACACCATCAACAGGGGCAAGATGGGGGGATGTTGATGAGTCCATGATGGAAATTCCTGATTTCGATAAAAAAACACCTAATTATGATTATTATTATGAGGGCGGACCATATTATAAGGGTACTGCTTATACCAATGGTAGTTTAGTTAAATATTTTATTATGAAAAAAGATGGGCTATTAATTGCAAAAACGTTTGATAATAGAGGGCGTTTTACATACTCTCGTTTTATGTATGATATCCTTGGCACACCAACAGAGGCAGGGATATATATTTGGGTAAACGATCGTTTTTACTATGCTGGATCTCGAACGACCACTTCTTATGTTACAATCCCTATAAAAAAAGGTGATATTGTTCATGCTTATGGACATACAAGAAGATCTTCTGATGATTATGAATACTTTTATCTTGGTTTCTATCCAATTGAAAAGTAACGAAAAGGACCTTTTATAGGTCCTTTTTTTGTAAAATTTAAGTTTTTCATTTTAAATCAGATTTTCGTGTTATGTCTATAAATGCTGTTTTTTCTATGACTCTCACAATCACAAAAGAACTCGCTCGAAACTTTTTCGATTAAACTAAAGATTGTTGTTGGATTAAAACACTTGAAGATGAAAACCACTTTGTGTTTTTAACCAAAACAGCGAACCAAATTACACTATCACAGGTAAGATCGATTATTTTTCCGCGCTTCTAATCGACGCGACAGAACTTGACGAAGATCTTATTGATTCTGCTCTTTCTTATGCTGAAGTTTATATCGGTTATCCAATTATTGAAGAAACCGATCCGCGTTCCAATCCTGAGCCAAATGAGTTCCATGAAATTTACGATTTGGATGCTCCTATGTTGCTTTGATTAAACAGAAAAATGTTGTTTCAAAACGCAAGTACATCTATGATAAAGATTGTACTTGCGTTTTTCTTTTCAAGTTTGTTTATATATAAAGTTTTCCAAAAAGCCTTGTTTCTGTCTTTTATGGAGTAAAAAAGATATATAATAAACGTATAAAACCCGCGTGTTTGTCTAAAAAGAAAGGACCTGTTATGTCGCAGAATAATAGAGAAAAGTTCGTTTCTCCCTCGATTTATAAAATGTTTAAGAGGATAATTTATTCTCTTTCCCCGTCTTATGTTATTATGGCTCCTTTTGGAAATTCGGACCCTTTTGATGAGCATAGTGAGCCCAGCGCACTTATAAGCCACAAACTTCCTGATGGAAAGGTACCTGAAGATATTCAAAAAATTATCGAATCTTCGAGCGAAAACTATCAAATCCTCCCGCGCGTCGGTAGCGTTGATGTTGAGGCGACTTTTTCTTTTTATGAAGATGAAGTTTCTAGTAATCCTTATCTTGGAAAGAATGTTGCTCGGTTTGAAATTCATGTATTTGATGCTTATGATATTTCCGATCGCTCTCTTTTCCTTGGAATTTCTGATCGCAGAATAGAAATTCATGATGATGTTCATGATAGCATTTTTTCCACTTCTTCTGAGGATGAGGCGATCGCTCTTTTTGAGAATATTTTTTCTCGAAATCTTTCTGATGCAAAGAGTGATTCTGAGAAACGATGAAGGGCGGCGTATTTAAATTGAAGCTCGAAAAAACTTTAGATTTTGACCTCCTTGAAGAGATCCTTTCTGTAATCAATCGCAAAGGCTCTTTTGTCCTCCACGTCGCTGGCGACAAAATGGCTCAGTTTGGCGGAAATGGAGATCTGGAAAGAATTGTTGTCCGATATGGCGGAGCTAGCGAAGATGATACTCTCTATTGTGAAGGCGTCAAACTTCTCAACGAGCTTTTCCGTCAAGGAGTTCTTCGCGCAGAAAATTTTATGCAACGCGGAAAAATTATGGGCGTAGAGGAATATGAAAGTATTTTTGTTCGCTATTTCCCAAACATAATTGTTACAATTAACAGTGAAAATGAACTTGATGTTCGGTTCAAAAATAGAAAAGAAACAACAACTCTCTTTTGATTTAAGTTTTTAAGGAGTTTTCGTAATGTTTACTTTTGAAGAACTACCTCCTAATCTCCAACCTATCGCCTTACAATCCACCCGTGAAAGTACGACCTATCGTTATTACCTCGAACAACAGGCAGACGCTTTCGTTGAAGAAACGGAGCAGGAGTGGGAGAGCGTCCCAATAGAATCTAAAGTCATGTTTCGCCCTCTTGTCGATGGAAAACTGCCGATTATTGAAGGCGTTAAGTTTCGGGCAAAGATCTATAACTTCCGCGAAATCTCTTACTTGTTTAAAGCTGCTGGGATTAAAAGAGAAGATGTTGATCCAAGTAATGTCCGTAAAATTCTTGTTTTCTTTCAAAATGAGCGCGAGATTGCTATAAAACTCGCTTTCAAAGGTGAATATACAGAAAAACAGGAAGATGCTGTCATAAATCTCACGCGTTCGTGGGCAATTTTTATCGCGGATAGTTTGTGGGCGGAGGCAAATGATTTCTTGCTGTCTCAAATGGATGATAACATCGTTCGCGAATGGGTGATTTATCGAAACGCAAAGTTTGATGAAAATGGAAAGTTCCTTTCTCTTTGAAAAATAAGAAAAACTCGATAAATTTTAAAAAGTTGTTCCACGTCTAAAACGAGAGTTTTTGATATAATAAATCTAACTTGTTTTTCAACGAAAGGAGGTGAGTTAGACCAAATGAAAGTGCTGCGACAAAATCGGTATCACGTCAAAAAGACACACCCTGATTACGAACTTTTGCTCGATCATATGCGCGATTCCAAGGCGGTTTACAACTTCGCAAACTTTCTTGTTCGGCAACGTTATTTTCGGAAAATCGGGCGAAATTTCAACGAAAAATTCCTCGATGAGTTCGCAAATGATCCTGCCCTCCAATCCGATATTCGGGCGTATCTGGATGGCGACAAGATGTTACCGTCGCTCCTGAAACGCATCGTTTGTGTTGTCGCCCGTCGATTTGACTGTAAAATCAACGCGAAAGTCGTCCAAAATGTAGTGGATAAACTACACACCGATTGGAACTCCTTCTTTGAGCTCTTGAAGCGCAAGAAAAACGGAAACTATGACGAGAAAATTCGTCCGCCTCATTACAAAAAAGAGGCGTTCAACCTTGTCGAGTACAATCCGCAGGTTGTTTCAAAAACCAAGCTGAATAACGGTTTTATCGGGACCGCGGCGATGAAGCAGGGCATTCTCTTGCGCCGTCTCCTCCCGAACGAAACCGTTCAGTCGTTCCGCGTTTATTTGAAGAACGAACGCGTCCTCCTTGAAGTTGTTTTTGTACGCGAGATTGTTGATATGCCAAAGGAAACTGGGTGTGATGGACAGAAGATCGCATCTGTTGACCTCGGTGTGGACAACCTTATGACCGTCGCGTTCAACTATGAACGAAGACCCGTCGTGATTTCAGGAATGGAAATTAAGTCACTCAACCGCTTCTTCAATAAGGAGAAGGCGAAGTTGCAGTCTGCGCTCCCAAACGGCGTTTATTCTTCAAGGAAGATTCGCTGTTTACTCGGTCGGAGACATGACGAAATTCGCAATCTCTTCGGTCGAATTGCGAACCGATTCATTGCGTTTCTCCTGCGTGAAGGCGTGACAAAACTCATCGTCGGAGAGGCGAAAGGATGGAAGGACGCGGTGGAACTTGGGCATGTGAACAACCAAAACTTTGTTCACATTCCGTTCGGCTCTCTCGTGAAAATCCTTCAATACAAGTGCGAGGAAGTTGGAATCCTGCTTGTGACACAGGACGAAAGCTACACCTCGAAGGCGAGTTTTTTGAACAATGATTTCGTTCCGACTTACCGTAAGATCAAGGAAGGCGAAGAAAAACCCGTCTACCAGTTCAGCGGCTCCCGCGTTAAAAGAGGGCTCTATAAGACGAAAGATCGCGTATTCATTAACGCAGACTTGAACGGAGCGCTGAACATCATGCGCAAAGCGGGCGACCTCTCGCCTGAGAAAGCTTCTTCTTTGGCATATCTCAAGCGATACACGCATTTGTTCCCGATTTCGTTCGAGTGCGTCGCGTAAACTTTGATAAATTTTTAAATTTCAAGAAAATTTTACTTAACGTAAGCGCGCAGAAACGCCAGAAAGTGCGCGTGTAGGGGCGTCGTAGTTGCGCCGGTATGATCCGTTCGCGAAAGTTAGGAGAACCCTAGGGAACTTCTTGACCAAGCGTTCGGAACTCTGCAAACTTAACCTGTCACGTTTGTGTGCTGGTTTTGGAACTATACCTATTTTGAGGAACATGTTCCATTTACACTCTTTGCTGGAAATGTGGATCGAGAGCATTTAACTCACGATTACCTCATTGGGGCGCATAATATCTTCGTTAATATCAATGGTCTTGAAATGGTTTCTTCTCAAGAATCCATCGGATTCCTTGAAAGCACCAAGAAAGGTAAGAAGCTTCACTTTTTCAAGTCTGCTTCTGGTCGAACGATTGTGTCCTCCTATAATGAACACTCCAAAAACATGATTGAGGCAGTTAAGTCTATGCTCCGCTCTCGTCTGTCTTTGAAGGATGTTCTTGCTCGTGCGGGCGCTGTGTTCGAACTTGACTCTGAAAAGGAAGACGATGTTTGGGATGTTGATCTTTCTTTGAATAAGCTGACAAATGATTCGTTTTCGTTTTTGACGGCGAGGGATGTGGATAATCCAATGGAGAAGGTTGGTTGATCTTCTTTTTATATTGATTAAGGTGGGTGAGATTGCTAATGCGGTTTCACCCTTTTGTTTTGTAAAATCACTAAGAATATCTACTACTTTTGTTGCTGGATGTGGCATCTATAAAACAAAAAATATTTTTCTGTTTTATGAAAAATGGTTACATTTTTCTTTTGAACTGATATAATAAAAGTACAGAGTTGCTCGCACTTCTGTTCGGACACTGAGCTTCCCCACTACGGTTGGTAAAGGCTCCCCGAGAAGACCTGCTTCCTCCGCTTTGCGCGAGGTTTGCCGGTTGTGAGCGTGGCGGCGAGCGAACCGTCGCCCAAAAGAAAGCCCCTTACGTCGCGAACGCGTAAGGGGTTTTATGTTGCAAAAAAGTGCTTGCATTTTATTTTCTTTTGTGTATAATAATAGAAACGACGCCGCACCGCTCGTTCTGAAAAAGTTTGCACAAACCTCTCCGGTAACATGTAAACGCTTGATTTCAGTAAACTCGCCAGCGCTCCCGAAGACTTGCGAGATGTGCGATTCATCCTATTGCTGACCTTCACTGGTTTAGCAACCACACGGGATGAAAAAAAAATACCGTTGCTGGCGGAAATCTACGCTTGCGGAGACATTAAACCGTCTAAGAAACAAGAATCAGCTCGGACCTTTGTGCGCCACGCATATGAAGTTCTCAGCCTCGGCCGACCACTACAATGCGACTCGCCTCTGGACCAACAAACCTCCTATCAATCCATTTTCTTGGTGTCGATAGGAGGTTTTGTTTTTCTGTTTTGGTTATTTTTGGAGACATAAACAAACATGTTGTTATATAATAAATCTGTCAAAATCCTTTAAGTTATATAAATGAAGTTGAAGTTTTTACCAAAGGAGAAGAAGAATGAAGTCAAAATACGAAAGGCTTTTTCGAGGAAATATCAACGGAGTCGAATTTCATTCATCCGACGAATTTGATCTTGTTTATGATGTGATGGGAAGTCTTGAAAAAGAGATTGGGGAGTCTATCGAAAACCATTCCGTCACCGAGCTTGTCGCAAGACAAGTTCGCTCAAAGTTCGATCACGAAAATTGGAAACTCAACGATTTTCAAGATCCAACATTAAAAAACACATTTATTTTGGATGTCCTGACAGAGGATCTTATCGAAACTATTCGCCAAAATCTTTCAAATGCGAATAATTATTGAGAAGATGGTTTTGGATTATTTATTGATTTGTTGAATCGGTTTTAAAGGGGTTTTTGTTATGATTTACATAGAGACAAAACATTCTACAAAAGATCTTCCCGTGATCATCCTGTCAAACATCATCGCCGATGTTCGAAAGGATGATTATTACCGTTCTCGCGCCACTCATCTTGTTGAAGATGATTTGAAAAAATATCTGAAAAAGAATTCTGTTGTTCCTGTGGTTGGGCGAGTTTTATTCCGTCACGACGATAAAGACCCGTCTAAGTCGTTTATTAAGCTGAGCCTTTTCGTTCAGATTCGAGGCGAAGCTATAAAAACTCTTATAAAAAAGTCTTGCGGAAAGGATGTTTCTCCTAAAACTGTGGATTCTATTTTGTGTCTTGATTTGTCTTACGAGTCGAATCATTCCCCTGCGGTTTTGTGCGGAATTCATTCTGATGGGTCAGAAGATCTTGTTCAGATTGAAAAAGAACTTGCTGTTTGGATGAACAATCTTGGACAACATGCTTATGATTTTGTTTCTCAGGAATGGAAACATCTTTATTCTGAAACAGCTATTCTCAATTACTGCGAAAACAGAAAGGTTGTTTACGTTCCAAGAGAAAACAGGTCTGTTTGTTTGGCGTAGAAAGGCTTTTGCATCGTTACTTTTACGTCATAGATCATAGGATGTTATCTCTTTGGTTTGAAAACGATCTTTGTTATAATAAAGCGAATGTTTTTTTGAACAAAACGAAAGGATTATTTTCATGACTTCAAATTCATCCATCACTATTTCTCGACCAAACATAACGGTTGAGCCCCGCGATGTTGTGTTGTCTGTTTTCCTCACGTTCATCACACTTGGCATATACGGACTTTACTGGCAATATAAGCTTACAAATGAAATCCATGCCCTTTCTGGAAAGCCCCAGACCGCTTCTGGTGGGAAGGCTGTTTTTTATACAATCATTTCTTTTACCATTTACGGTTACTATTGGCTTCATAAGATTGGTAAAGAAATGTCTCTTTTGCGTAAAGAAAAAGGGCTTCCTCCCGACTCTGTATTGAATGAAACTTATGCTAAAGCAATCATTATTATTTCTTGTTTAAGTTTTGCTCTTAGCGTTGTTTCTCACACCTTCAACTATTTGGCTTCTGTTGCTGAAATCACTTTTGATTCGCCTACCGCTTCTGATGAGGTTTTGTTTTTTACGTTTTTTACGTTCGCTGTTTTGGTTGGATCTTTTTTCCTTCACGTTCTTGTTGCGTTTTGTTTGATTTTTTACGTCAACAAACGTACCTCGGATGACCCCTCAACGCTTTATGTCTTTCTCGCCTTCTTCCGAATGCAGGTCTTTACGCTTGCTTTCCCACAGTTGGTTTTGAACGATTATCTTCATAATATGCCAAAGGAATATAATTTGGCACATGAATAAAAAAAATACTCTCTGTAAGCCTTGAAACATAGGCTTTTTCTTTTTACGGTAACATGAAAAACACAAAAATCTTACCGCGAAAGTTATATAATAAATATATCAAAAGTATTTTGTCGATTTAGAAGGGCGGTTATTTGAAATGGCTAGTTCACTTAAGAAAATTTACAAATATTACGCTGATATTTTGTTTGATGATTTGGATGACATGCATTCCGCTTATGATTCTTTCTCTCGTAAGCTTAAATCGTCAATAAAGAAAGATTGTGCCGAAGCGGGGCTTGAAATTATAAAATACACAAAAGGATATTTTGAGGTTTGGATCGAAATAAAGAATCCTGTTTCCGGTAAGGTTTTTGCTGTTACCGTCGGAGATATACGTTGGACAAAGCTTGGAAAAATGCCTTTGGATGATATTTTGTTCCGTGACGAAACAAACCCAAAAAACTTTTTGAGCCCTAACCGTTTTGCACGGCTTGATGAGGTTATTGGAAAAATCGCAGTCAGTTAAAAATTATTATGATAGAAGGGAGCGCGTAAAACATGATTTCATTGTGCGGGCTTGAACGAAACAAACTTGAGTCTGTTATAAAAGATTCTCTGCCGACTGGGGAGAATTATGACTCATGGATAGTTTATGCAAAAGGTTCTCATATCATTGCGAACACTTTGTATGCTGGAAACAACAACCTTGGCAAAAAGAAGTTTGCAAACATCGAGATTGTATTTGACGTTCCCTCTCTTTCTGACGTGAATATAAATTATGACAACAACTCAATTGATGTTCGCGAATGGATTGAAGAAAATAAGATTGATGATATTATTCGAAAAGATGTTGTCGGTTGTTTTTCGGAGCGTACCGCTTGAATTTCTTGGCTCGTTGAAAGGAAGAACCTAATGACATATGACAAATTCCTTGAATTACAAAAAGATCTTGAACCCGATGATGTTTTGATTTTGGTCAAGCGTGTAAAATCCTCTGACTCTGAAATATCTGTTATTGGTGAGGCAGACGATGCTGTTCTTGCGGCAACGAAAACGATCGTCTTGGTCGGAAACAAATCTCCTAGACGGCTTTATCAATGGATAAATGCGGTAACTACGATTAGCGCACATCTTAGGAAACTTTGGGCGACAGATGAGGAGCAGAATATTATTCAGGGATTAACGATTGGCAATAAGGAAGCGGCACGGGAACTTGTTGATGTGCTTGTTCCTGACGAGAGTAAAATCTCTGCACTTCATCGTGATTTGATTGGGGATTTCGATATCTCTTATGTAATGGGGGAGATTTTGTTTAAACAGGGCGGGGAGTGGAAGCTTGATAGTGAGGATATGGAAAATTGTATCCACTGGATGACCGAACCCTCTTTGAAAATATTTTCGGATGTTGCTTTCAAGGGATTTGACTATTGCAAGGAGATGTTCGGTGATAAGGCTGTTGAGTTCTATTTGATCGAGCGAAAAACGAAATGTCTTGGCATCCCTGAGATGGACTATTTCTGTGACGTTTATAAAGGGTAACTTTTGAGGAACGCCCTGTTTTTTGCAGGGCGTTTTTATAGACCAATGGAAATAAAAGCTAATGTTGTTAATCTAATCAACTCAATTAACTTGATTAACAAAACAACGTTAATTGGGTTAATCGAGTTAATTTTTCTGTGTTATCCGCTCAAAAATATCATCTTTTCCATCGTTTTGTTATATAATAAACCTATCAAATGAGGTGGCGTTGATTTTACGAAAACGGAGGTATTAAAAATGAGCAAGCAGAATGTTATGATTCGTGACGTAGAAGATATTATGATTTTCGTTGATGAGAAGGTTGAGGAAATTCGTCGTAGTGGACTTCCTCTGCGTGAAATGACCGACCGTCAGTGCTATGAAATCGGCTGTGCGCTCGACAATGTATTTGGGAACTCGGCGTTCGCGGAACTCCCGAATGGACGACGGATCTTTGACCGTGTGTGGGCTGTTGTCGAGAATGGTGAGAGCCGCGAGACCTCTCTTGACGATGAGGATGTGGATGATTCCATGCGTGGAACTTATCGCCGTTTCTGTGACGAAGCCGAATTTTATCTTGATGTCGCTCGCATGGCGGCAGGGTTGGCTTAATCGTTTTGAAAGAAAGAAGGGCTCTAATGAGAAGAAAAATCGATCAAGAAGAAAACGTTCAAAAGTTCGATCTCTACCTTCGCCGTTATAACGGTGTGCTTCGTCAGGGTGTACGCATGAACTATCCTGATGAGGTGTACCGTCACGCACAGGAGGTTCGCGAGAATCTGAATGGGATCATTGATCTCCTCCTTTTGGATTCTAAGACGCAGAATGTTGAGGTTCTTGAACGAGCGTTTGAACTTGCTTATGAGCATTGTTGTCTCCATGCGCATGATGGGAATTTGGACTCAACAGCGATGATTGACCTTGTGGATGATTTTGAGGATTTCTACCTCTCTTTCGTTCCGTTGCCGCATAAATAGACGCTCAATTTTCTTTTGGTTTATTCTTTTTAATCGCAAATTTTTAAAAAGAAAGGATGAAAGGTATGAATATTGCCGCTAGAACCCATCGTCGCTCCAGAATATCTTATGAGGCTCTCTCTCCCGCCTCTCAGAAAACCGCAATCTCCAACCTTCTTAACAGTAATTACTATGCGGAGGTGGTGTGTGATCTCGTAGAGTACGACATTAAGTCGCGTCTTGTCGCTGATTATCCTGTTGATCTCGTGGATATTAAGGTTGCGCAGATTCCTGTCAAAGCTGACACCCGTCTTTACAAGGTTGCGGTGTCTGTTGAGGCTCGTGAGCGCGATAAGATTGTAAAAATCTTCAAAGCGACAGAGAATATGATTCCTGTTGAGAGTTCGTTCCGCAAACATCTTTCCCTCGACGACTTTTCACATCCTGATAATGTGTTTATCGTTGGAGAGTTTTCGTCAGATTCAGATGAAGAACCTATCATCAATATTGGCTATCATAAGGATGATTTTTCGGTGGCTGAGAGGTCTATTGAGCCCTTGCAGGATTGGTTTGCTGATGTTTGTTATACAATCAGCAAGGCGATGCGTTGGCATGTTGGTGAATATTTTTGTGATAAGTCCGCTGAATTTCTTATTCTCGATAAGGATCTTCAATTCTATGAGGATGGTGCTCTAATCGTTCCCCGTGGATACAAGAAGGACCTTTCTATTCCATATTAACTCCTAGAAATGATTATTTATGAGCGTGAGTTTATTACATTTCAATGAAGGTTGATTTCACATCATGTGATAGACCAAAAGAGAGTTAATGCAGTCCTATAAAACCGTTTTTACAAAAGGAATGTGGTTAAAAAATGAGACTTATACAAAGAACTCTTTGTCGTGCAATTAAGCAACTTCCTGCAAAATATATTTCTATTTATTTTGGAACCGATGCCGTAGTTGGTTGTAAGCCAACTTGTGAGGGGGCATGTGAGCGTTGGACAAACCCTGAAATTCGCGAGAGATTGAATGAGGTCGTTATTTGTGAGAATCAGGATTGGAAGGTTGTTCTCACACTTTCTGATGAGAAGTCTTTGAATGTAAGTTATTGTCCTTTAACAAATCATTATGCCGCGTTTTTTGATAATAAATCATCAGTATTATTTGATGGACTGGAGTTTTCTTTTTGCCGATCGCGCGTTGAATTATCTCATTGGGTGAATAGTGGAATTTCATCTAAGAAATATGTTTCTGTTATATATGCGAACAAGGCTCTAAAGGAATGGTTGAACTATTTTGTCATGCCGCCGATGATGAAGGTTTAGCGATTAGACCAAAGGAAAAAGCTTCACAAACGACACATTCTATCGAAAAACTTTACGGATGTGTCGTTTTTTTCTTTTTGCTTTTACAAAAAGTTATATAATAAATACATAGGTTGATTCATAGAAGTTGTTGAAAAGAAAGGATTTCGCTATGTCTTATCGTTTTGAAGTTGCTGTCACTCTCCTCGAAAAGGACTATGTGGCGTTCAAGGATTTTGTGAAGACAATCGAAGACGAGTATCTTCGTGGCGAACTTGAATTTGATCGCGCTGAGTTCCGAACGGTTCGCGGGATTGATACGGTCACTCTCTTTACTGATGACCGCCATTGGGAACCAGAAAGCAAGGATTCTTGGGCGGGTGTTCTTCTTCGTTTTCTGGATGGTGGAAACATTGAACCTTGGGATGAGGGGGAACGTCCCTATAAGATCCTTCTTCTTGGCGAAGAAATTGATGACATTGAACATATCGAAAATCGCGTTGATTATGGTGGTGTCGATGTGAATAATGTAATTCCTTACGACGCTTGTCCTACTGTTCGGAGGTCGTTTGTCTTTTGGGGTGAGTGATGTAAAAGTGGGGAGGCGGTTTCACCTCCCTTTTATTTTCGGAGAGGATGTTTAAAAATGAGATTCGTCTTTTAGATATGGGGATGAATCGGCGCGTCAGCCTCCTAACATTTCATAGAATCCTTTTATAAAACAACAAAGTTTTTTGTATAATTACAGTATATTTAGATAAGCTAAATAGAGAAAACTTGAAAGGAGGTTAACTTTTTGATTCTCACAACTTCGTTGAAATTAGAACTAAGTTCCACGGAAGAATCTGCACTCCGCGCAGAGATGGAAAAGTACATCGCGTGCGTCAATTCCCTTGTATCTCTGCACCTCTCGGGTGTATCGATCCAAAAATTCACGTCAAAGGATGTGGTCGCGGAACTCCCATCTACCGTGAAAAGTTAGGCGATTCGGGACGCAAAATCGGTCTTGCAACGGTACGCGAAGAAGCAACGGAAAGTTGAACGAAGGCGTGCATGGTTCGCGGAGCAAGGGAAAACGCCGAAACGCCCGATCCATGACGTTAAAGTTCCGGTGTTGCGCAAGCCTGTCTTATTTGTGAACAACCAAAACTTCAAAATTGATCTCGACGCGAAAACGGTCTCGTTTCCGCTTTTTCACGACGGAGAAACGAAGCGAAGAACAGTGCAAAAAGTGATTCGTGTTGCAAATCTCACGCCTCGTCAGCGTGAGATCCTAACAAAGACCCCGCACCTTACGACACTGCGCATCGTCCGCCGAGGGAACGCCACTTTGGCACAATTGGGATACACGGTCGAGGAGCCTAAACCCGCCGAACTCGCCAACCTCCTTGCCGACCCGAACACTCTCATCATGGGCGTGGATCTCGGGATCAAGTGTCCCGCCGTTTCATACTCAACGGACGGAACGGTTCGGTTCTTCGGGAACGGGCGCGAAAACCGTTATAAACGAAGGAAATTTTACGCACGACGAAAAAAGCTTCAGAAAGCGAAGAAACTCCGTGCAATCAAGCGTGTTTCTGACAAAGAGGCTCGTTTTATGAAGGAGCGTGACCATCAGGTGAGTCGCGCCATCGTCAATGAGGCGATTCGGCAGGGCGCAAAGGTGATCGCACTCGAAAACCTCGACGGCATCCGTAAGGGCTGTACATGGTCCACGAAATCCTCCCTGACAAGAAAAAGTCGTAAAAACGTTGATAAACCAAAGGTGGATGCGGTTTCGGAGAGTGTGAAAAACGTGACGGATGCGGGGGCGAACGCGGGAGAACCCGCTCAATTCGACCTCTTTTCGGAGCCAGAAACGCTGACAAAAAAGGAACGTAGGAAGAAACGGAAACTCTCGAAGAAGCAGATCGCGGCACGCAGAAAGAATAATCGCTCGTTAAACTCATGGAGTTTTTATCGACTGACGAAGTACATCGAGTACAAGGCGTCTCTAGCGGGCATTCGTTTGGTCCACGTCAACCCGTACAAAACGTCGCAACGGTGCCCCAACTGTGGAAGGGAGCACAAAGCGAAGGATCGGCGCTACGAATGCACGTGCGGCTTCTACGCACATCGCGATGTCGTAGGCGCGATCAACATTGCGGGGAACGCGTTCAAACGATAAGAAACTGGCTGTGCTGGAGACGAAAAAGAGACCGCTTAACGCGCTCTCCTATTCGTCAGGCACGGTGCACGAGGGTCTAGAGGACCTGCCTCGTGAGGGGTTCTGACCGCCCCCTAGCTCTGGCTTGAGTTCGACAGAAATGTACGAACGGGGTTGGGAAATTAACGAGATTTTCTAACTCAACGTATCGAGAATCCCCCGCGTTTACGTGTGGGGAGGGTCAAATTTATGTTGCGGAGGACGGCGCTCGTTTCTCTAATTTGAAAGATTGCGCGGATTATGAAGCCGTTCGCGGAATAGCCCCTTATGACGAGGTTTTTCTGGATCTGTTGGGAAGGTTGCAAACAACATTATTTCTCGCTTTAAAGATGCAATCCCCTTGTGCGGAATTGGCGCAGACAAAGAACATAACGAGCTCCTGCGTCGTTCAAATATAAATAATGGGCTTGATGATTTCGGTTTAATTGGGGATAATGATGGCGTTGTTTACCTGCGTGATGATGGCGTAAAAGCGCTTTGTGATTACATTGCTTTGCTTGAAAAGGAATTGAAGGAGAGCTCCGTTTGAATTTCACATACAAGCATATTCGTTCAGAAATTCTTTCGGACCTTGAACATGTTGAGAGTGCCGCCATTTCCTATCCTGACTACAATGTTGAATCTTTTGGATTGGATGTAGGGTTGCAAAACCTCAAAATGTCCATTCAAGAATCAAGTTGTTATAAGGTGATTCGGCAGATTCTTGTCCGAGAGTATCTTCCGTGGGAAATTGTACTTAAAATCAAATCTGGGCGTAAAATCAGAACTCTTACGGTCACACACATGGTTTATTTTTATCCCGATGATGTTATTGATGAATTTCGGTTATGTGGTGAACAGGACGGTGTAAAAGATCCTCCTATACATCTTGTTGTCCACGGAAAAGGGAAGGTAACAATCCGAGATTTCGATCTTACATCTGTTTGTGATGCTGATAAACCAAAGATTGTTGGTGGCAAATATTTTGAGGATCTTGTCGTAACAGAGGATGCTCGATGCGTTATTTATAACGTTTTTATGATGTATTTGTGGGGTGTTCCTGAAGATATTCAGGAAAGAGAATCGGCTTTTGAAAAGACGCAGAATCGTTATATTTCTGCTGTTGAAGTTTGATTCTTTTTGAGTTGTCTCTATTTTGATTTTGAGTAGGAGGTTTAAAGTGGCTGTCATGATTAATTCTTTTGAAGAGTTTGAGCAATGGCTCGATCGTTATTACGAAAATCAGCGTGAATTTGTCAACCATTATGCGGACGATTCCCTTCGGATTCTTTATAATAAAAAGTTAGATCGTATTCGTGCAGGGATGATAATTTATGTTTGGAATATCAGCGACTTCAAAGATCTTCGCCACGGTAAGCGTCTTGCTCATTTTGCCGTAAACCAAGCTCTTAATGAGAACTATTGGGTCGGTGCTCCATCACCTTCCACGGAAAACTCTCCAAAGCAAATCATGACAACCATCTTGGCATATTGTGCAATGGCGAAACTTGCACAGACTGCATGATTTTTAAAATAGAAAGGAATATGCCAAATGATTAGTTCTTATAACAGCAATCTCCATAGAGCAATGCGAGATAATCTTTTTGATTTAATTATGATGTCTGACGCTCGTGAAATCACCTTTCCTGTGTTCTCTTTTGACCGAGATGGTTTGGATTTAAGCGACGGGATGAAATCTCTCCGCATAGATCTGCTTACCGAGGAGGACTACCTAAAGGTTCTTAATCTTGTTGATCTGGATTGGCTGCCTTTTGAACTCCATCTTGTTAATATTGTTGATGGAAAGGCTGTTGAGTTAAAAGTCATTCGCGAAGCAGAATCCCATCTCAATAGCGATTATTTCAGTGTTCTCGTTATGGTCGATAAGTTTACTCAAAATTTCTTTGAGATCGCTATGAATGTTGAAACTGGATTCTATTCTGTAAATAATGAAGATGAGCGTTTTGACGAAGATGATGATTCAATTTTTGATGTTGTCTGCGATTTGTTTGCGCAAGACGTTCTCCCTTACACAAACGCGGATTCTAATAAAGAATAGTCCAATGGATCTCTTGTACTATCTATTCGTGTGGATGGGAATAAAAACAGTCTCTCGCTTTGATTTTCCTCTTTTCTCTCTCAAAATGTTATATAATAAACCTATCAAAAGTTGTTAAGTTAAAGTTTCAGAAAGGAAGTAAAAACATGGGAACACGCTCAATCGTTTCATTCACGCCGACAAAGGATATGACGGTCACTTTCGACCCGATGAAACTCCCCGCTGAGAATCCATTTTCTTCATTTGAGGGGAAGGATAACGAAGGTCTGGAAATTGTTAAAAAGAAGACTCGCCCCGTATCTTTCAAAAAGGGAAATTCTTACAGCATCTATTGCCACTGGGACGGATATCCCGAGGGCGTCGGAGCCGCACTTCTCAATAATTTTACGGATGAGAATGCCATTGCAAACCTTATTGCGGCAGGGGATTGCAGTTCTATTGTTGGGCATGTGGTTCCTTACACAAGCCGTGGAGAAGTATTCAATCCTCCGAATGATAGCCCGCTCGGATCTTGGTGCGCGAGACAGGGCGCTGAGTTCGTCCACCGTTGGACGAGTAAAAATGGATGGGAAGTCGCCGAGGTTCCCGATTTTTACGACGAGAATGGAGAGGAGATGGATGGCGTCGAGTTCGATTTTCAGTCAACGTCCGATGTTCTTGAGGAAGCGGATGGCTGAGTAAAAATAGGTTGTTCGTAAAGGATTTTAACGGTTTGAAGATTTTCCCTTAAGCGATAAAGAAATACATGAGTAAGGTGGCGTAAAAATGAAAGTAAAATATTTTTCTGATGATGGACAAGAGTTTTCGACAGAGGAAGAATGCCTTTCCTATGAGAAAGATAACGCTCTGAAAGCTTATCACGAAAAGTGGATTAATACACATCTTGATGTTCGAGCAAATAAGGTTATCGATCTTTTTCAGAATGCGTGCCGAAATCTTCGCGAGTCTGATAATTACTTGGAATCTCAAGGTCTTAATCCTCGTTATGCCAATTTGGAAAATCAGATTCTAAACATTGATGTTGGAACAATTCATCTTAGAGATGATTTTGTTGACATCTTGATTATGCGAATTCGAGAACTCGAAGGAAAATCTGTTTATGTCGCTAATAAAGCTTAATAAGCCAACTTGGGTTGTTAAGTGCATAAAAGAAGTGGAGCATACATAATGTTTAACGTGTACGCATATGAGAAGTTGCTTGATTGTTTTTTCTCCCAGAAACTTTCTTTTGTTGAAGTTGTTTTCGGGCAAGGCACTTCTTTATTGGTTCAGCTAACAAATGATAGTTCTGATGTTTTTGTCCTCTTGTCTATTCGTAGCGTTCTTGAGAAAAACCCAGAAATGTCTTTTCATTGGAGGGTTTCTTTTAAAACGTGTGATGGCGTACATGGGCGAATACATTTTGATCCTTCTGGGCATAACGCTAATGTTTATTTATGTGATGATGAAGGAAAAGAACTTCGTACTTCCGTTATGTTGATGGAGAAAAATAAAACCAATGAAGTTTTTATTAAAGTCTTTGATCGTGAGCTTGGTAATTATGTAACAAAACAGTTAGGTTCTATGTTTGACATAAATATTCGCGAAAACTTATGAACTGCTTGACGCTGATAAGCCAAAGGAAAACTTAGGGGAATTGGTGGATTACGGCTCAAATAAATTTGCCGTCCCCTCCATTTTTTCGCTTTACGTCCTCGAAAAGTTATATAATAAATGTATAAATGATAGTTTTTTATTGGACTGTTAAACCCCACAAGAATTAAAATGAAGGAGTAGAGAAAATGAGTTGGACAGTAAGCGAAGAATCTTTCGACACCCGTGAGGACGCATACAATGAGTACGGCAAAAACGGGTTCAGCGTTATAATCAACCGTGTCCTTCCGAATCTTAGTGACGCTCGTGTTGTGGCGCATGAGAATCGCGGAGGTGGACGCATCCTTATTCCTTATAAGTCTTCTGCTATTGATGATGGTTCCAAGAAGGCAAAGAAGATTCTCGCTGACATCAACAAGGTTCAGCGCGATGCGTTTGAAAAGATTCTTCCTCTCTTTGAAAAGTTCAAGGCTTCCAAAATCAAATGTGAGCATTGTGGAAGTACGCTGAATATGGCTTTTAAGTCGTTCGGAACCTTTTCCTATCGTTTGTTTCTCGAACCGAATAATCGGATCGCGGGAAAGTACAATATCGAGACAGGTTCTTACATTGACGAGTGGTGTTTACTTGATAATTGGCGCATCCTCGGTTGGTTCTCGTGCCCTCTTTGCAATAAGGCTGAGAACAAGATCGCCGAGAAGGTTGCAAAGATTGTTGAAAAATCGAATAAGAAACTGTTCAATTTGCATGAAAAGTTGTTTGCTGAGATTGCAAAAAGTGAGAGAGTGCGTTATCTGGCGTGCAAGATGGTGCATAGTTGAGAACAAAACCATATCTTCCATATTGAAGGTATGGTTTTTGATGTGCCAAAGAAAAAATTGATGAATGGTAGGAGCGTGTTGGTAGAAAGAAAATATGTCGTTTATTACGATTTTCTCTTTGTAGCATCTAAAAAATTATATAATAAATGTATCGAAAGGATAAATTAAATCTTTGGTTATAAAAGAAAGGGCACTGAAATGAGTATAAGATCAAATGTTGTTATTACGATGGTTAAGACGGATTATGATGAGATGGTCTCGCTCGCGCATAGCACTGGTGATAATGACATTATGGAGGTTGTCACCGAACTCCCTGATGAGATTGAAACTTTTGTCGGATCGGATTCTGACGGCAATGATGTTGAACTTGTCCGCATCTCCTATGTTTCGGTTAAGTGGTACGATTGGTTCGCAGATGTTAAGTTTATTGAAAGTTTCCTTCGCTCTGGAATTCCTTACCACTTCCTCGCGACACACGAAGGCGGCTACGCCCCAGAGGTGCGCTCAAATCTGGTGGACGAGGATGGAGGGTTTGGATCTGAAAATTGCCCTTGGGTAGAGCCACAGATTTTGTGTCCGCGTTGATATAATAAATGAAAGAACTCCGCATAAATAGTTAAATTAGAGAGAAGGTTTTTGAATGAAAAATAAAATAAATATGAAGACCTACAACGACCTTATCGAGATCCTCTCTCTTCTCCCTGCAAAAAAGATTCGTTATTCGTTCCGCGAAAACTTTGAGCCGAGTGGTGCGGAGTTGTCTGAGATTGACGGAATCGACTTCCAGAATGTTCGCAAGCGATTTTTTCAAAAAAGTTCTTTTGAATATGGGTGGACAATCCATTTCTCGCTTGAAAACACAATTTTGGTTGTTGTTGGGTTTTCTCCTTCTAACTTAGTCGCTGATTTCCGCATCTTCAAGAGCGGAAAAATTATTCAGATTTCAACAATTGAGTTGAATGATGATTCTCTTTGTTACAAAAGTCGTGTCGTAAATCGTCGAAAAGAAGATGATGTTGTTAAGTTATTCTTTTGTGATGATGTGGATTCTATTCTTGAATTTGCCAAAGATGAGGGGTTGTTTTTGTTGTGGGATAAGCCAAGTGGGGACGTTAATTGAAAAAGGTTGCGTCGAAGCAGAAATGTTTCGTCTCGACCTTTTTCTTTGGTTTATGAACCCGTCGAAAACACCCATGACTTCAGTCGTGCGATGAATCGGCGCAGCCCCTTCGAATCTTAACGAAAATCCATTGAATTTTCATGTATCCTTTTTTATAATTTAGGTGTCAAATAAGCCAAAGGAAGCGGTTGAAAGGAGGTGTCCGCGTGCTCACCTATAAAGCCTATCGTTATCGGATCTATCCGACGAAGGAACAAGAGAAACTGATTATCAAAACGTTCGGATGCGCCAGATTCGTCTACAATTACTTCCTCGCGCTCACGGAGCACACCTACGAGGAGACGGGCAAATCTGTGTCTCACCGCGACCGTTCGGCGATGCTTCCAAAACTCAGAAACGGAGAACGAACGGGTTTTCTCAAAGAGGTGGACAGTATCGCGTTGCAAGCATCCCTCGAAGACCTCGATGACGGGTACAAACACTTTTTTACGGGACAGAACAAGAAGCCAAAGTTCAAGGAGAAAACCGATTCCGTTCATTCTTACACGACGAAACTTTCTAAAGGGAAAAATTATATTCGGATCGAAGGTAACAAAATCCGTCTCCCAAAACTCGGATTCGTAAAAATGAAGAACACGCGTGATCCGATGGGACGAATTATCAACGTGACGGTCAGGCGCAAGGCTTCGGGACACTTCTTTGCTTCCGTCCTCGTCGAGGAGGAGGTTTACGCACTTCCGAAAACGGGCTCCTCCGTCGGCATCGACCTCGGTCTCAAAGAGTTCGCGATCCTCTCCACGGGTGAAAAGATCGGAAATCCTCGCTTTTACCGCGTGCAAGCGGAGAAACTCGCGAAAGCCCAACGAATTTTATTTCGTCGGGAGCGTCGCGCCAAAGAACGAGGCGTTGACCCCGAAACCGTGAAAAATGTCCTGAAAGCGAAACAAAAGGTTGCTGAAATTCACGAGAAGATCGCGAATCAGCGCAAGGATTTCGTCCAGAAACTCAGCACGAGCTTGGTTAAAAACCACGACCTAATTTGTGTTGAGGATCTAAAATCGAAGAACTTGCTCAAGAACCACTGTCTCGCGAAGTCGATTCAGGACGCGGGGTGGCGCCTTTTTGTCGAACTTCTCGAATATAAATGTCGTTGGTATGGCAAGGAACTTTCGAGGATAAGCCAATGGTTTCCGTCCTCCCAGCTTTGCTCCTCATGTGGGGCGCAAACGGGGAATAAACCGCTGTCCGTCCGTGAGTGGGACTGCCCTGAATGTGGAAGACACCACGATCGTGATGTGAACGCCGCGCTAAACATCCTGCGCGAGGGAACGCGGATTTCCCTTGAAAAAGTGAAACTTTCGTCGTAAGAAATCTTCTCTTTGGTCTATCGAAAGACCTATAATACAAACGAAAACTCCGTAGATTTTTAAACGGAGTCCGCCGACTGAACATCGGTGGTAGCTCGGTGAATTAGGTGTGCCTCTGGAGAGAGCGAATGTTCCCTCTAAGCCGCCCGTACCCAAGAATCCCGTGCCGAAAGTGGGAGGTTCAAAAATATCTTTCGTCCTAAAATGCCTATATTGTCAATTAAAAATATGTATAATAAAAGAAAGAAAACACGCATAAATGTTTGAAAGGAAATAAACTCACTATGATAAATTCTATTACATTTGGAAGTCCATTTCTTGCCTGTTTCCCTTTGATTGAGGTTCGCAACACAGACACAGGCGAAACACATGTTGTTGGAACAGATCCTCACGATCAGCTTCAGTTGACCGAAAAAGGAACAATAACATATGTGAATCTTCAAAACCAAGGATCTATCGGCGATGGTTATGAGTTCGTTTGCGAACCGCCTTCTATTGATCCTAATAAGAGAATTCCTTTTGTTGATGCAAACGAATTTGCGAACATTGCGGAGGAAACAAAAAATAGTTACTCTGTTCTTGATGAAGATATTGCCGAAATGGCAAACTTCTTTTTAGATAAAAGAGCCGACGGTTTAAGCATTCGGCACTCAATAGATAATAAGGAGTAAAGATTATGAGTAAACAGCCAAATATTCACGTTGAGACTTACAACCAAGCAATTAAAGAAATCCTATCGCTTCCCGCCGATTTCATGCGTTTTTCGTTTTGGAATTGGACGGATTTTGCAATCTGTTTTGATGGATATTCGGAAGATGATAGGGAAGAAGAAATATCAAACATTCGCAAGCACTTTTATCAGCAGAATGCTTTTGATAATGGCTTCGTTGGTTATATTGCTCTCCCAAATTTTTATGCTGTGAACGTTAAATTTTCGCCGATTGATGAATCTATGTTTATTGAGATTTTCCAATCTGGAAAGGTTATTCAGAAATCCATCATTAACTTGAGTGAAAATCTTCCGTTTTCTGTTTCTCGTATTTTCAACGGGGTGATTTCTGACGAAGATCCCATTTCGGTTCTATCGAACGAAGTGAAGTCTGTTTTTGCCCCTTTGATTGAGAATATTGATTTTTCTCTTGAAGAATGGAAAACATTGGATGGTAGGCGTTACAGAAGCGTCATAAATACCGTTCTTTCGCTTCCCGTTTCTTTTTTGAAGGTAAGCTGTTCTGGTTTTAAAAACATAGAAAATGAGAGCGATTTTGATAATAATTCCGTTGATGAAGATTACATTCAAGATTTCACAAGCGATCTCTTTTCTGATGATGCCCAGATGAGCAATTGGTCTATTTATGTCTATTTGAAAAATGGCGAACGGTTCTTTGTTAATTACGACGAAGGGGATTCTTCTATCTTTGTCGCTTTCAGAAACAAAGATAATGTTCATCGTCGCAATGCTCGCATCGAACTTACCGTTTATGACGAGCCAAAGTTCATCGTTATTGACGAGAATACCGAAAATGGTTTGAAAACGCATTATAGCGACAAGCTTTCGGATGTTTTCTCTACTTCCACTTAAATCATCAAATTTCTGTCGGAGCGTGAACATGAAAAGAAAAAGATACTCTGTTGAGTTCAAGAAAAAGATTGTTGCCCTCGCTAGTGAAGATGGAGCGGATATTTCCTCTCTTGCAAAAACATATGGTTTGACAACGCAAGTAATAAACATATGGAAAAGATCGTTCGATCTCGGTGGAGAAGAATCTTTTTCGCAAAGAAAAAGTTTTGATGTCGAAACAAAGCGTGAAGCAGTAAAGGACTTTCTGGATGGGAAAGGATCCCTTTTTGATGTCTGTAAAAAGCATCAAATTCCTAGGGAGGACACGCTTCGGGCATGGGTTATAAGAGCTCAAAATGGAATTCCGTTAGAACGCAAGTATGTTCGGGAAAAGGAACCGATACAAACAACAAAAGAAGATCGGATTCAAATTGTCCGAGCATTCATCGCGTCTGGCTTCAATTACTCTAAAATGTCGAACCCTCTCGGCGCAAGAGAGTTTTTTGTGACGACCCTGTTCCAGTTATATGAAGATTATGGGGAACACGGTCTTGATGATGAGATTTTTGTTCACAAGAATTATCCGTTACATAATATTGTTTTTCGCCGTAACGGAAAGTTGCGGAACATTTTCTATCAGCGCGCTTACGGTTGGTGGAAAAGACACGCTCCAAAATGTGAGCGGTGGGCTTATGTCTCTAACTTTATTAAAGATCTTGAAAAAATAGAGGGCTATCATGAGGATTGGTTCCTAAAAAAGCGTAAACTTATCCTCAAAGAAGGTTGTTCTGTTTGGAGCGCTGAAAACTGTAAGTTTGTTGAAGTCGCGAAAAAAGAAGATCCTCGGTTTCGGTGGATCTTTGTCCACGAAGATGGAACCAGAATTCCTGCTAAGATGTTAAAGCGTTTCGCCAAAGACTTTGGATTAAGTTATTCTAAACTGAACAATCAGGCGAACCTTCATAGAGTAATAAGATGTGATGGTTGGCGTGGTTTTCGTGTCGATGTTTTTGATCGAATTAAACATATCCTTCCGACAAAATATTATCTTGAAGCCGAAAAACTATTTGCTGTTCTAGCTCGAAAAAACAAATTCGTTGGTTCTGACTTTGTAAATTTTATTGAGAATCTGCCTTGTGTTGACGGATATGACGAAGACAAGTTTTTGACTGGAAAAACGCGATTGCTCTTGAAGGAAGGAAAAACATCTTGGTTGCTTGAAAATTGCTATCTGTCCGAGCCCGTTTATCGTCGTCTTTCGTCTCGTGGCGGGGACAAGATGATTACTATGTTCTTGGCAAAAGATGTGCAAGATGGAGATAAGGTCTAACTCCTTATCTCTTTCTTTATGTTTACATCGAAAATCCATTTCCTTGCTCAATTTTTGTTATATAATAAATGCAAGAAAACTTTTGGTTTTACAGAAAGGAAAGGACAAATGGACATCAAAAATTACAGCGAGCTCGGCACAGAGGAGAGAATTAAGGCACAGACAGATCTTCGCACGCGCATTGAATATCTTTATACGAGTCTTTATAGCGCGGGACAAGATACCGCCCTTGATATTGAGGATAAGTTTTTCCTGCCTATTGGTTCGTCCACCGTTCAGGTGATGTTCAACGGCTATGATGAAAGCCGAATTCCGCAAGTAATCGCAAACGTCACTGTTGAATTAAAAGATTCCAACTGGCTCGCCGTGATTGCTCGCAAAGAGTTGAACATCGTTAAAGAAGATAAGCTTGATCTTGTCCTTTCAGTAAGCATGCGATACGTGGACAATGTTGTCAACGTTTCTGCTACCGTTGATGTGGGGCTCAGTGACGATATGGCGCGAGAGATCAACTCTGAACTGTTTCGCAATATGGAGATCATTGGAAGGCACGCGCAAAGATCCGCACAATCGGCAATTGAGTGGTATTTCTCGGAAGATGAAACGCATCGTTATCTGATGAACAATAATTTTGAGTGCTATCCTGATGGACGTATTGCCGAAAATTTTGATTCTTTGAAGGGTGGTTCTTATGATTAATAATTTTCATGGAAAACATTTCTTTTTGTCGAATTTCTTTTGTATCCCAGTAAAATATGGGAACTTGACGTTTACAAATACAGAAGCGGCATTCCATTCTGAGAAATGCCCCTCCCGTTCATCCGAATTTGTGAATCTGAACCCTTCTGAAGCAAAGCGTCTTGGCCGACGCGTTAAGCTTCGCCCTGATTGGGAGGATGTGAAGGATGACATTATGCTTGATGTTGTTCGCACAAAGTTTGAGCAACATCCTGATCTTGCTCAAAAATTACTCGAAACAGGCGATGAGGAACTTGTGGAGGGAAATACATGGGGGGATCGTTACTGGGGTGTTTGTGGGGGAAAAGGGAAGAATATGCTCGGCAAAATCCTTATGCGCGTTCGTGAGGAGTTGCGTCGAAAATAATCTAAAAGAAAAGAAGTCCTGTTTAGGGCTTCTTTTTTTATTGCAAAAAAATTGAAAGAACCCGCTAAGATTTGCGATTTCTGTCCTTTCAATAGTAGAAGGGGAAATATAGAAAGTTTTTCAAAAAAACAGGTGTCCAAAACGCTAGTCAGTGTCCTCTAAGTTATAGGAGGGCAAAACAAATCACAATCTTTCCTTTTGGTCTATCAAAAAACTTCAAAAAATCTATTGAAATAGAGTGACCAAAAGCGACTTATCTCTCTGCTATAAGTGAAAATGGGATAGAAACTAATCGGTTGAAGTTTAACGTCAAAAAAACAAGGTGTTAATGACGAGAAAAACTAATTTATTTCTAATTTAAAAAGGGTGACCAAAACGCTGTTTTGTGTCCGCTCTCTAGTGAGAGGGAGAGATTATCTCCGAAAAGTTTTCTACAAAAGAAAGGTAATGGTGCAAATCATGACAAACGAAAAGATCATCTATGAGAACAATCAAGAAGTTCAAATCATCTATCCATCGGAGCGCGAAAAGAATGTTGAATATTACAATCGCGCCGTCGAATTGGAGAAGAAGTTGAAAGAAGCTCCACAAGAACTTTACTCTATTGAATCTCTTTTCCATCACTTACAGGCTCGAAACGAAGCGGGTATTCTTTATCGTTACGAAGGATTCTCCGAGTTGAGACGGATTCAACTCCTGAAGATCTATGCTGAAGAGTCTTGGCTCTATTATGACATCTATACGTCGCTTAAAACTTGCGGGTATTCAGAGGAAGATTTAGATATGTTCCCGTTTCTTTAATCTCTCTTTCCTAAAACCTAACTCAACCAATTAGTTAAACTCATTTTCTAATATTCTCTCCTCTCTCAACCTTCCTATATCGAGAAAGTGGCACTTTAAAATCCACTTTCTCGTGTGTGGAAGGAGTTAAAAGTCTTTTACTGTAAACGTTTTTCAAGAAAGGAAAATCATCATGGCAAACAATCGTATCAAAAACAAAAACAAGAAGTCTGCTCGCCGCTCTAGAGACTATAATGTCAACAGAAACTATTACTACAAGAAAAAGGAGATGATTCCTGAAGAAAAGTGCTATGTGCTCGTGGAAAACGAGATGATTATTCACCGTCTTTTGGACAATCTCCCTGATCCTAATGATGTTTCTCGTGGGGCGTTTGAGCATTGGTATCTTTTGAGGAAGTTGTCAGATGAACTTACTAGGTGTATTAAGACTTCTGAGGAAGAGAAGGAATACTATGCGAGGATTTATGTGTGGGCTGATTTGTGTTACAGAATGATCTATAACGATGTTAAGGAACGAAATAGGGGATATACGTTACCTCCGTTCCCTCCAATGACGGATGTTTTGCGTGAGGCGTTTGAGATGCTAAATGTGCCAAAGGGAAGCTGTTGAAGGGTTGCTTTTGTTTGAAAGAATTTTGCTCTTCCCAAGAAAATTCGCCCTTATCTTCAAATAAAGTTATATAATAAACATAGTTGATTGGTTGTTTCATATTTTGAAAGGTTGGTTCACAATGGCGAAGATTTATGTTATAAAGGTTTTTCCTACAAGCGAGAAGGTTCTTGGTACTGAGCGAATTGCTTATGTGTTTTCCCCTGAGTGCGGAGATCCTGAGTGGGCGTCGGATGATGATCAAGAGTGGTTTGAGAACGACGCGATTAGCGATCTCTTTGCTCATAATGATGAGGTCGGATTTACTTGTTCTAAGGAGGAAGCGTTTGAAATTCGGAAAAATGAAGGATTTTACGAGCTTAATTATTACATGGATAAGGCTGTGATCGAATGTTACTCCACTAATGGTGGGTGGATTGAACACCCTGATCGTGTGTTTAGTGGGGCTTCATGGGAAAACTATTTAAATGCTATGCGAAAGTTATGAAAAATAAAGAATCTAGTTAACAAATGTAAATTGGCAGAGAGAAACAACATCTTCTTTCTCTGCCCTTTTCTTTGGTCTATAAAATATCATTTTGATGATAAAATCCTACTTTCACATCGGTTTTATTATATAATAAATATGTTGAAAGGAAGGAAAACAAAAAATGAAAAATTTTCAACATACAATTTATCATCTTCTTGAGCTTCCCGTTCTAACTCCAGATATGTTCGAGCGGGTCCATTACTGGTTTAATCTCGAATATGGTCTTGAGGAGGAGCCTTCCTTTTCTTTCCCACCGCATACAAACCCGTTTGAAGACAAGACATCTTTTAAAGTTTCTTCTCAAATTGCTTCTCTGAATCACGATTGGAAATTCGAAGTGCGCGGAAAAGAAAAGAAAATCCTCGTTCAATGGGATTATCTGAAAGAAGAGTTTCGACTTGTTTTCACACCTGTTATTGGTAGCTTTGAAGAAATTTTGTTCCGCATCCTAGATGGTAAGACAATTTTTATCGACTCTGGGGTTGGTGGAAAAACATTTAAATGTGGTGTTCGCGAATCAAACAATATCCTTAAATCCGCTATTAATGAATGTCTGTGGATGATGATCCGCAAGACGATGTTTTATCACGAAAAACACAAGAAAACTTTGAAAAACAAAGTTAATCTTGTTTGTTATGATAAATTCATAAAAACGGAATAATTTCTCATCCCCAGTCATAAGAAACTTTTCTTTTGGCTTATCAACAAATTCTGATTCAGAAAGGGTTAAATTATGGAAATTAGAACTAACAAAACCATTCGTGACTACATAAACGATATTCTTCTCTCCGCTGACTTTTCTGGTTGGGAATACTCAGGTGGTGGACGAGAGTCGCATTTTCGGAATGATGAGGCTCTGCGTGGCGTGAAGCGGACAAAACGATTTGAGCGTCTTGAAAGTGCTATGAAGCACAATATGTCTTCGTTTCACCTGCTTTGGACTATCTCTGGAAAGCCTAATACACCGCTTTACACTAACGAAATCCATTTGTCAGATAGTGCGATTTTAAGTGCGTCCGCTAGAAAGCTAGTTGTTTATGCGGCAAGCATCGGTCGTAAAATCACCTTACGTTATACAAATACCGATGCAAATATGGTCGTTCGCTACGGAGATGAGAAGGGCAATCTGGTTAAAATGAACTGTGCGGATCATCTTGTTCCGTTTCGAAATGCAATCTCCGCTATGATTCGATACATGAAAATGTGTGAAGTCGCTTGACAATCTAAAAATAAAAGAAAATTCAAGAAAGAAGGTTTATCTTGTTTGCTATTCAATCTACAATTTATTATGCTTTAAAAAACATCCGTTTCGATTTTATTGAAGCTTATAGGTGCGGAAACCTTGTTGTTTCAGGAAACGTTCTTTTTCATGGTTCTGCTTCCTATAAAGAAATCCTTGAGCTTGTTGCTTCTTCTGATGCTGACTGGCTTGTGCAAGCCTTTGTTGGCGAAAAAATACTTATTTGCAAATATTATTCTTCGAATAAGTCTTATCTTGTCTCTGTTTTGCCAAAAGATCCGTGTAAACAGACTGAATCCTATTTTGTGAAATGTTTGAAGAATGGGTGGAAGCTTGAACGATACGAGGGTGCTTCTCTTGTTGGTGAAAACGTTTGCCGTGTTGTAGCGGCAAATTTTGTTATCAAGAATCTTTTATACAGAGAGTTTGGAGTCTTTGATAAAAAATAAGCTGTTTGTCCCGAAAGGTGGTTTCTGACAATGCGCCTTATTCATAAAACGCTTTGTTTTGCTCTCAGTCGTCTTTCTGCTGAGAATGTTGAAATCTATCTTGGCAAAGATGTTTTCTTCGGAAATAAGCCCACTTATAAGGGATGTTCCGAAGGTGGTTTTGATTCCGAGTTTCGCGAGCTTTTGAATAAAACCGTTGCGAGAGAAGATGTAAGTTGGGAGATTATTTTTGAACTGCCTGAATTCAAATATCTGTCCATCGTTTTTATTCATGATAAACCTTCTTATTCTGTCGCTCTCAAAGATGATCCGAACTGTTTGGTTGATGGATTTAAGTTCGTTTATATTAAAAATAATGTGAATTTCACTCGGTTTACAACTAATCACCTTGATTTTAAACGAGACGGCGTTTCCTCTATGTACGCCCACGATATTTTGAAAGAGTGGTTTAATAAACACATTGCGCCCGTGATGTCTTAGTCTTAATTAATTAAAAAATTTTTAAGCCTGCTTAAAGAAGCAGGTTTTATTTTGTAAATTGTCGTTTTTAATGATATATTTTACGTATGAGTTTTGTTGGTTTGTGAGGCGCTGTTCAAGCGTCTCAAAGAAAGGGTGTTTTTTATGAATACGATCCATGAAGATATGATTAACTATCTTCTCGACTGCCGCTTTTCTGGCTTCTCATTCAGAAAATGGGATGCGGATCTTGATGTGGAGTTCATGTCCGATGGGGGAGAGGAGCTTATTCCTCGTATTCCTCTGATGGCGGCTCTCAAAACCGCTATGATGGACACAGAGCGGTTTTGGATACTCATTCTGCGCCGCAACAGAAAGCCTTTCGCTTCTGTTGAGTTCCGCATCAATCCTGATGATGCGGACATTGGTGAGTTTCGCGTATCCGTATCGGGGCTTGTTTTCCGATTCGGCTATACTGACAAGGGGAAAATGCTTGTCGGTGACTCACCTTACGGATCAGATTACGTTATGGGCGTTTCTGATTCTGAAGCGTGGGTCGAATTCTTCGATACGGTTGCTATGATGTAATTTCTTTGCGCCCGTATCAAAAAAACACTTGCTTTTGCAGGTGTTTTTTATTTGGACTAATATTTGTTTTTTTGTTTAAGCAAATTTCTTGTGTTCTAAAACATATTCACAATAAATTCTTTGCGGAAGATTGGTGTGAGACTCAGAAGGATAATAAGAAATTTCTGATTGGATTTGTTTGAGCGGTTATTATTGAATCGCATCGTGGAAAGAACCTTGACCTTGTTAGGAAGGTTGGTTAAGGATATGCCAAGGGAAGATTTTGGAAAGCCGTTCTACTTCGGAAGAAAGAAAATGTGCGGTTGAACAAAATCTTCCTTTTGGTTTATCAAAAAGTTATATAATAAAAGCACAATCAATGTTGAACGACACAGAAAGGATGGAGAAAATGTCAGACGATACACCTAACTGGCAAGCAGATCCTACGGCCCGGGCGGCACTTGGAAGCTTCCGCACAGTGTAGATTATGAATTAGAAAGAAGGAAAAACAATGCGTTCTATTAACAAACTGATTCAAAAGCTTATCCTCTCAACTGTTGAGAATGATCTCTGTGAGATTCAGGTCGAGAGGTACGACAAGGAAACAGAAAAGATGGTTCCGAGTAAACTTGTCTCGGAGTCTCCTTTCCTTCTCGCTGAAGATATGATCGTCCCGTTTCTTAAAATTGTGCGTGATGAGGACGAGTGTTTTGGGCTTCCGTACTCGTTAAAAGCGATTTATGATCGTGGCGAACTTTTTGTTTCGTCAAAGCCTGAGATGTTCGTGGGCGGACGGGCAGATCATATCACAATCTCTGTTCATAACCTTTTGACTCCTCCGAGTCTGAAAGAGAAAGAATATGACATCTACATGGCTGAGATTGAAATGTTTGAAATGGAAGGATCTCCGTCTTCTTGGAAGTGCAAGCTCGGAATTTCTGAAACGGAGTTTGGAAAAGAGTATTCCGTCGAGAGTCGGGAGTACCGTCTCGGAAAGTTGGCGTGGCTTCTTGAACTCGTCAATGAGTTTGTTTCAAACGCGATTTACAATGATGTAGATATGCGCCTTCCTGAAGCGGTTGGGCATTATCGAGTGGTTGAGGTTTAAAAGTCACAGGTCTCCAGCGCAAAATCTATGCTCGTTTTTGAAAGAAGGTTTATTGGGTGAAAGGAAATATTATGTCAACAACAACTCTTGCTCCTGTTACAAGTTCTGTGTCTGACATCAAAGTTCTCTGTGACACTCGCACGCCCCGAGAGCGGGTGCTAGGCTCTCTTGTTTATAAAAATTTCAAGAGACTTATTTTTGACACCTTTCACCTTCCCACGTCATGACGGAAACGTTTAAAGACTACACTTAAAAAAACAAAACTTGTCTTTTGTTTTTTATATAATATTTTTACCATCCATCTCTGCATAGAAAGGAAAAATAAAATGATTCAATCAATCCATTCCGCTCTTTGGAACACTGACATTTCCTCTGAGTCCACATTTTCCATTTCTGGACTCCGAGACGCCATTAACATCCCGACGCCTGTTTATATCGGGGACATCATTCTTGAACCCATAGATAAGTCAAGTGTTCGTTGTCGCCGTATTGAGGCTTTCCTTCTTCCAAATAAGACGCTTAAGCTAAAGTTTCACACAAATTCGCATGAAATTGCAACCACTGTTTTGGATAATTGCGTCGAGGCTCTCATTACAAAGTCTGAGTTGAGTTCTGATGAGCTTCGTGATGTTTTCATCAAGGACATCCTCAATGAGTTTGAACATAAAATTGTTCAAATGATTTTGGATGAGGAGATTACAGAAACCGAGTTCTTGACTGGAATCGAAGACTGTTCTTTTGATTTTGAGACGCGAAAAGATGAGAACATTGAGATACTTGAACGCATTCATGCTTTGAGTGAGCAAGTTGCGTTTCGAGTTAAAAAGGGACCGTTTACTTCCGATGATGATGATATTGTTTTTGAGATGCTTGCACAAATTATGTATCTCCGCAGCAATATTCTTCCGAATGTTACAGATCAACAGTATCGCCAAATGTTAAAGGATTGGCTCTCCTGTTCAATCTGATAAAAACTGATAAACCAAATGAACATTTTTTGCGAGGCGTTTCGGCATAAAATAAAATGCTGTTTCGTCTCGTTTTTCATATTATCTTTTGAAATAGACCAAAGGAAATTTTACGAGTAATCGGAACGTGATGGAAGAAAGAAAATCTACCATCCGCTCCGATTTTCTCTTTGGCTTATTTAAAAAGTTATATAATAAATATATAAAATGAGTTGAAGAAAAACACAAAAACCTAATTCAAAAAGAAGGGAAGGCTCCACTAATGAAGAACATCTACAATCGTATTTATCGCCTCCTCCGTGATGTCAAGATCACACACGTCACCGCCCGCGAAGGTGATAATATCTACCTCTCCGCGCCCGTTATAGATGACGAGTTTGTTGGAGAGTTTGTACATGACACACAACTCCGCACGAAGATGCTCGACCTTACGGAGTTCGCCCATAATGAGTACGGAATTATTCTTAAGCATCTTGATACGGAAATCGTCGTTTCTCACCTCCTTTGTCCTGAGCGTTTTTCCGTTTCTGTTGGACAGGTTGGAGTTTCACAGCCGTTTGATGAGATTGAGATTGAGCGTGTTGCGGGCGGGTGTGTTGACGTGCGATACTATAAGAACGGCAACTGCATTCGCAGTTATCCATCCGTGCGCCTTCCTTTTGCGGATGCTCGTTTGAAAGACTGGATTGAAGAATATATTGGAATTTTTGGAAGAAAAAGAAAGGTTGGTTAAAAATGGAAATGGTTCGTTTGGAGATTATCAAGTCGATAGCAAAGCTTCCGTTCGCGCATGTCTCTTTGTGGGAGGGTGCTCCAGAGTGCGGTCCCCACGCAACTCTTGTTGTGAGACATTCGTTCGGTGTCGGCGGTGAGGATGATGTCGTGACGCAGAGGAAAATACTCTCCGTTGTTACGAAGAAAGATTTTTCTTGGTGTTTTTCTGGGAAATATGCAAACAAGCGGTTAACAATCAGACGTTATGCTGTTTCTGGCTTAATTTCAGTCGAAGCAACTTTGTGCGATACGCTGTCCACTGATTATTCCCGACGGATAAAGTTCGTTGATCTTGGTGACAATAAGGTTTTGGTTTCTCGTTTTGTGAATAGACGATTTTCTGAAGAAAAGGAGATGGGTGAGTCCTCTGCCAAAGAAAATCTTCTTGTATTTTTGTCGCATGAGTTCGTCGGCGTTTGTTGAGAGGAAAGCATCATGGTTGTAATAAACTTTTACAATTATTATTTTTTCTCTTTTTGGGCTTCTAAAATGTTATATAATAAATATATAATTTGTTGGTTCTCTTAAAGAAAGGATTCCAATATCATGAAGTTTCCTAGTAGAGAAGATGTTGTGATTATTAGATCTCATTATCCAGAGGGCACAAAGATTGAGGTTGTTAATATGGACGATCCTAATCCTGTCCCGTCTGGAACAATCGGAACGGTTGTCGGCGTGGATGATGCAGGACAGTTGATGATGTGTTGGGAAAACGGATCTTCGCTCAGTTTAGTTCCTAACGTGGATTTGTTTAAGGTTGTTGGATAGGAGATAAAACGGAACTTTAAAGAAACGCTCAGCGGGTGTAATCTGTCAACTATTGTTTGGTTTACTTTCAAAAATTTTGATAGTAAGCCTTTTTCTCTTTTTTTGGTTATAAAAAATTATATAATAAATGCATAAATTGAAATCATCTACATATGCTCGGCGAGGAGCTGAATAGAAATTCCGAAGACGGATGTTATCGGCTTCTCGTTGAGCGTGGATGATTTTATATAAAATTTGGTTGAAATATGGAGGATAATTATGAAAAACGATGTATTTTGGGAGGTCGCTGAAATCGATCGCAAGGATATGCAAGGGGAGTACCTTGAGCAGGTCAACCCACGCGATCTCGTGATGGATCTTATCTATCGTAACTCTGAGTTTGCTGATCGCGCGAATGGCTACGCTCAATTTGTCACCACGTTCCGTCACGCAGAGATGGCGGCAGAACCGAACCGTTTGTGGGAGTGTGTTTACGATCACTTTGTTCATCTCGAAGATTTTGTCCTTGAGGTTCTTGAGAACAATATTGACGAAAAAGATCTTGCGGAACGTGTGTTTTGTAAGCCTGTGGTGTCGTAAAACCTTACTTAATTCATCAAGAACCATAAATTTTATTAAGAGATGAAAGAAGGTGTCTGTTGTGGTTGAAATGACAAAAATTGAGAAGGAAGCGCGTGAGGCATATGAGCGTTGGAAGAATATTGAAATTGTTGGCGATTTGAATGTATATAATTCCGGCTCCTGCCTATATATTTTAGAACACTCTAAGAGGACTCTTTCTGACTACATTGAGCAAGATTTGGATTTTACGTTCCTTGGTGGAGATAGAGAGTTAATTGACACCGTTGTTGAGGTTACTCTTTCGATTATGTCTGTTGAGCGTTTTGCAGGTGATGGTTCGTTTGAATCCTTCTCAAAGATGGCTCTCGTTATGGCAAATAAGCTTAGAGATCTCCCTTTGTTTTGGATGGCTGAAGAAGCGTTTTACAAAGGTGAGGATGCATGGACTTGATGTTATAGACCAACGAAATAAACCGGAAAGGTTGTTGTGTTATGCACAAAGAAAAACAGCTTCTTTTGGAAGAAAGCATAGACAAGTCTATTAACGGACAGTCCTTTTCCGAAAGAAGTACATTCGGTAAGAAAGAACTTCTTTATTTTGTTTTCCAAGCAAAACAGGCAAAACCTCCTGTTTGTACGGATGAAGATTCTTTAAATTCTCCTTTTGGCAGTATTGTCTTCACTGGAAACACACAGCGCCCTCGAACTATTGAGCTTTTTTACAACAAAAACAAAGAAATCGTTCCTATTAGATTCTTTCATGACAAACAGTTTGTTGGAGAAGATGAACTCACTGTTTTTCTGCTCACTGAGCTTTTTGATGAGTCTGATGGGGACATAAATCTCTTTTGGTCTATTTTTATAGATCTCATCCAAGAGTTATTCGTTAAAACTGTTTTCCGTGCAATTTTACTCGGAAAGATAAAAGAAGAAGACTTTTTTGATAAAACCTCTAGATTTTTCTCCAAAGATCTTTCTGAGGATCGTTCCTTCATGGATAACTTGAATTATTTGAAATGGAATGTTTCGTCTATAAAAGAAGATATTGAAAAGAATTCGCTGTCTGTGAACACGGATGAAAAATTGATTCGAGCAATACAATCTTACAATAGTGTTTTAGAGCGAATTTTGTATAAAAGGATTTGATTTTTCCCGCGCTGATTTTAAGGACTGTTTTTTACACAGTCCTTTTTATATATTACGACTGAAATTTTGTTTTTGATTTCGTTTTGTTGTACAATTATCTTGTTAAAAACCTTCTTATGGGGAGGTTAGTTGATTTATTTTAAGGAGGTTTTATCTATGACAATCATTTCTCTTTCTTCCCCAACCGTCGTCCTCATGAGAGGACTTCCCGGTTCGGGAAAATCGACATGGTTGCAGAACAACAACTGTGCCGAATATAGCATTAGCCCTGACGAATTTCGGTTGATGCTTTCTCCGCCCGTTATGCTTGACGGAAAGCTTTCTATCAATCAGAAAGTTTCTCATCAAGCGTGGGAGATGGCGTACACGTGTCTTCGCTCTCGTCTCTCCTTTGGCGGGGCAACTTTCTTCGATGCGACGTTCATGAATGAGCGCACTTTGAAGGAAGCCCTTCGCGTTATTTCTTCGAGCAAGAAAAACGTGAAGGTTATTGTTCTCGACTTTACCTTCCTTTCTATTCAGGAGGTTAAACGTCGGAACAATCTCCGCAAAGGAACATTCCGTTATGTTCCTGAGTCGGTCATCGATCATTTGTGGTCGACAGGAAGAAGCATGGATTTGAGCAAATTTGACATTGAGGTTTACGATCCTCGTGACGTTCAGATTGTTCCTTAATCGCTTCTTCTAAAGAACCATTTTCTCTTTGAGATTATGGTTCTTTTTATTTTGAATAAAATATTTTGTTTTTTGTTTTTTCTCCCGATTATTTCTCTAAAAAGTTATATAATGTTTTGAGAAAGTTGATTTATAATTTATTTGTATAAAGGTGGAGAAAATGAAGGATATCAGAGAAAGTATCGCAAAGCTTGAAGAGCTTATTGAAAAGGTTGAAATTCCAGACAAGATTGGTTATATGTCCGAGCATCTCGCTCTTTTCCGTCGTACTGAAATCGGGACGATTGATGAGCTCCATGCGAAGGAAGAGGAATTTACAAAACAACTTAAAGAAAATGTTGTTCGGATGTTTTTGGATTATGATAATCGCGTAAATATTGTTGAACAGGATTTTGGAATCAAAGACCTTTTCTTTAAGAACTCCGAGTTCGCAGATATGCCAAATGGTGAAGCGATATTTGAAAACGTTTACGCTTTGGCTTATCGCGATGGGCGAGATGTCGATTGGTTGGAAGTCTATAAACTCTTCTGTAAATATGAGTCTCTTGTCGTTGCCTCACTCTCCTCTGCGAATTGGGGCGGATGCATTTCTTCTGAGCATGAGAATTGAAAGGAGAAAAAGTCATGTCGATTAGCCTTTCCGAAGAGACTTTCCGAAATCTTGAGCGCGAGCCGCTTACTCTTTCTGATGGACGTAAGTTCCGTCTTCTTGAAGTGAGCATAAAAGCCCTTGCGGTCCCTGTCGGCGTTGAGCCTTCTTCCGATGGGACAATTCCTGTTTACGAGCTTTACTTTGAGCCTGAGATTGTAGACGGACCTATTGCGTCGGAGTCTGACTCAGAGCAAAATGTTCTTTCCTTGAAGGGGCATTTTGTTGAAGCGGAACTGGATGATTCAATCCTTGCAGAAACAATCGGAAACGTTTTGAATAACAGGTAATGTGGTAAAAGATCTCTCGATTTTTCGGGGATCTTTTCCTTTTTGGATATCTTTCAATGAAACTGTTATATAATAAACATATCAAATAAATTATGTTGTTTTTTTGAAAGGATGGTTTTCTCATGGGAGCTTACTACGAATATCAAATTACCTATCCCGTTACGCCCTCGGAGGAGCAAACGGTTTGTCTCCCCACTCTTGGCGGAAGGAAGTTTCTTGAAAACTTTTATGCGCGTTCGGGAAACACTCTCGTTTTACTTTCTCTCCTCAAGGAATACGGAGCTTCGTTCGTAAATACAGTTTGCGATTATGATGAGGCAGGAGCGTTTGAGCACGCGGTTCCGTTTGCCGAAAACGATGTTCTTACGAAGTATGAAAAGAAACTCGTTGAGCGCATTAAAAATATGGACGAGACGGACTGGCATGATTACTGCACATCTTTCCTTGGGTTTGCTGTGATTTGCGATGAACGCAAAGAGTACGTACATCTCTCTCCGTTTATGAAGGCGAATTGGGCGGTTTCTCCGATCGCACTCCTTACGCGCTCAAGTAAGGATTCTCAAGGAGGCGGTGACTTCGATGTTGATGATGTGAACTGTGAACACAGCGAGTTCTTCACAAACGAAAAGTTTGATCCAGATATGGTTGGTGCATGGAAGGACTGTAAGATCCGTTTGGATACTTGTGAGCCTGATGGATATGCAGACCTTACGGCGAAGGTTTTCTTGGACGAAAAGTGCTGAATAATAAGGAAGATCCTGTGTTATAACATGGGATCTTTTTTTATTGTTTTTGTTACAAAAGTTCCTTTTATTTTATTTTTTACTGGTTTTCCTTTATCATCTTTATAGTTTGATTTTGGTTTTCCCGTCGGTTGTACGGGATAGAAGGAGAGGTTTATTATGAATTTGAAAAAATTGGCCACTCGTGCTACACGCAAGTTTGCACTTAAGCTTGTTGAGGTGCAACCCTTAAATGTGGTTTCTGGAATGGTTTCTTGCGGAAATCATTCCGTTCGAGATGTTCCAGATTTTACGACCATTGTCCGTTCGGATGATGGTACTAGGGATGTCGAGGTAAGAGGGAATCGCGAATTCCTGTACCACGGATCCGTTATTGCTGTGGCGTATGATAACGCCCGCATCTTGACGGTAACATCCGCAGGTTATGGGCAAATGAGCACTTCTGCCGCTATTCGGCAGTACGCGGCTCATTTTAACGGTCTTGGTTATAAGATCGTTGTTGCCTCTTAACTTCAAAAACAACTCTATTTGCAGTTTTGCATTTAGAGTTGTTTTTATTTGTTATATAATAAAGAAAATGTTTAAGATGATTTTCTTCGCCGAAAGGAGTTTAAAATAATGACTACAGTTGAAATGGAGCGTCACATCTACAATCTTTACCGTGTGGATTGGATGGTAACGAATGGCTATACTATAGATGACCTTCTTGTTTCTGTCATTTCAGAAATATATGTCCCAGATGACTACGCTTATCCTGAAGAAAGAGAAGAGCGGATACTTCGAGAAGTCGAAAACTGGGAGACGGATACTGGTTTTGGCGGTGACTGTTGGGATTCGTTCAAAAAGTTTATGTGTGGCATGTTTTTAGACTCTGATTACATAGAGAGCCTTCTTTCAAGAGATAAGGTCTATGGATCAGAGCTTCTTACGCTTTATCATAAGCGGCTCAAAGAATTGGTTCCTTTCGATAGATAATTTTATGGACCAAGGAGGTTCTATTTTGCCTCAGAAAGCATCTATTCCAAACAAATCCCTTGCGATTCGTCTTACAAATCAGGTTATTCAAGTTTCCCATATAACAGATTTTTTCATTCGTTTTCGACATATTTATTATGATGAGCTCCTCCCGCGCAGATGGTCGAAGGCTAAGATTTATCGTAACAAAAAGGGACAGCCTTATTTTCATGTTTATGGGGAAGGAGATGTCTACTTAGATGAGCTCGTTCCTTTGAGCGATGTCTGTTTTGAATCTTACTGTGAAAACGATTGATGTTTCGTTTTTTATCTTTCACGAGCCTTTTAAAAGTTATATAATAAAGATATCGAAAGAAAGGGTGGTCTTTATGAATAAAACGGTTTACGCCTATATTGACGGCGTTCGCATGTGGGACGTTCTTCAGCTCGCGCTTGATAATAATGTTATGCTTGATGAGATGAAGGAACGTATCCGCAAGGAAAATGACGGCTTTGATGTAAAATTCAAGCCCGAGAAGATTGATGGTGGCTATGTTGCACCCGAGTACGTGCCTCTCGTAAAAGGTTGTCTTCCGATTGAAGAAGGTTTTGTCGAGGTCGTTCAGGTCTCTAATGAATCTGTTCGATGGCGGATTTGTATATTTTCTGAAAGAAAGAAGCGTGGATGGGAAACTTCCGAAATCGAAGAATCTCCGTCCGATCGTAAATTCTTTACGTCTTTTCAGCTCGGTGACATTTACTTTGACGAGCTCGAAGATGTGAGTGAAATGGACGGTTATTACTGGTCGGAGTGAGGTGGCTCCCAACGATTTTTCTCTTGGCTTATCAAAAGAAAGGACTTTAATCTAAATGGCAGGACTTACAGAAAAACAAATACGCCTCCTACGAGCGATTACCGATTGGACGGGACTTCCTGAACAAATTCGACTCCTTGCTCGTTCTGTGGCAGAAGAGGATAAGACTTCAAAAAACAGTCGTCTTACAAAAGGCTTGTTAAAAAAGCTTGAACGTCCTTCGTTTCAACTTCTTTCTCTCGGACCAAAAAACAAAAATCTTTTTATCGAAGACGTTTCTGATTTTATCGAGGAGCGCTATTATTTAAGCCCTCGCGAAAAAGAAGTTTTTGAACATATTCAAAAGATCCGTAACGCTTCCGAAAGGCTCTCCGCGTTGAACCTTCGCTATTTAAATTCTACGCTTCTTTATGGAGAAAGCGGAACTGGAAAGACCACGTTCGGAAGATACATTGCTTATAAATTCAACCTTCCATTCGTTTATCTTAACTTATCTCAAATTGTTGGCTCATTACTTGGGGAAACAAGCACGAACATTTCTTCTGTATTTACTGATATTCGAGAGTTCCCTTGTGTTCTTATGCTTGACGAAATCGACAGTATCGCTGAAAAAAGATGCGGTGGGGATGGAGCGTCTGGAAAAGAGCATAATCGCATGGTAATTACTCTCATGCAGGAGCTTGATCGTATAGCTCCTAATAATGTCGTCATCGGGGCAACGAATCGGTTGGATATTTTGGATCCTGCTCTTATAAGACGATTTTCTCTAAAACACGAGGTTGTTCGATTGACCAAAGAAGAACTTTTTACACTCGGGAGAATGTTTCTTTCTGATGTCGGGATTGATGTTAAAGAAGATGTTGTTAATTCGCTTGTTGATAAGTGTCAATATGCTTCTCAGTCATTTTTTGTCAATGGGTTAATCGAAGAGATTGTCAATGTTGTTTTGGATAATCCCGAGGAGCTTTTTGAATAAAATTCTTCGTACACTCCCGTGTCTTCCGTCGTTGGTTAGCGAGCAAAAAAGGAGATTATCATGTCTTTTGACGTTATGGTTTTTCATTTAATTATCTTTCTTTTTCTTTCTGCTGTTACTATTGCTATGACAAGAGATTTTTGGAGATATTGTTTCTTGTTTTCCACAGTCTTCTTATTTGCGTTTATAGCATACGATCCGTTAGATTTGTTTTTGAAAAGGTTTGGGCTTTCTGCTGATGTTGAAAAATTTATTCATTTGATAGTTCTTTTAATTTTCTCCTCTATTGTTATACGTTTTTCAATTATGGCTTTTGAGCTTATAAAAAATAAACTCAAAAGTAAAACAAACAAAGGTAAGCACTCCGCATTAAACTGATGGCTTCTGGTATAATTCCGAAAAATCATCAACAAAGACCTTCTAATTTTCGGAAGGTCTTTTTACTTGTTTTCTTGTTGCTTTGTTTTTATAATGTTTTTGTGAGTTGTTATTGTTTTTTTAGAAAGGGTGTTTTTCATGTTAGAGAAAATCTACAACGCTTATTTAAAGCACAATTTTGAGTCCTCCTCTGGGCTCACGCCTGATTTCGCTGCTTTTGCAAGCAGTGTAAAGAAGGCTCTTAAAAAGGATTGCGAGAATGCGGGGCTCGAACTCGCAAAGTTCCATCGTGGACATTTTGATGTCTTCGGGTTTATTCGCAATCCGAGAACTGACCGCCTCGTTTATGTCTCTATTGGAGATATGCGTGGCGGATATGGTGGTCATCCGCTCGACCAGATACTTTATCGTTCTGTTAGGCATCTGGATGATTACTCTGGCGGTCAGAATCGTTATGCCCCTCTTACGTCGCTCGTTGAGTGTGTAAAGGCGCTGACTGAGCGCTGAGAGAAGGAACGATGTGTTCGAATGGTTTATCCATTCGTTTTACATCGTTTTTTCTTTTTTTAGATATTCGCTTGACAATTTCTTTTTTGGTTTCTCTATCAAGCTTTCTTCTTTTGGCATATAAATAAATAAATTTTGTTTTAAACTAACATAAAGGAAAATTTACATAATAATAGAATTAAAATAACAGATACAAAAATGTAAAGGGAGATGTTTATATGGCAAAACGAAAAACAGCTTTAATGACAACAACAAAATCTGCGGTGGATAATGCCGCTGGAATTGAAAATATGGGTAAAATGGGAGATGGTCTTAGCCGTCTCAACACAATGAGAGGCGGAGAGAAAGGGTTCAAAGGATTCGTGGCAGAAGAAATGCAAGCCGCTGAGTATTCTGCTCAGGGACGGTCTACTTCCGTTATAAATAACAACGGTCCTGCGGATCTTGTGTTTACAGGGAAGAACGGGCATAAATACATGAAACAAATGAAAATGGGATATAAGCCCGGACAGATTGATTTTTCCAAATACAAAGGTCAAACTGTTGTTGTTGATAAAGGAAATCCCTATTTCAAACAGTTGGTCAAGGAAGGAAAAGCTCACGGCGTTAAAGTCGTTGAAGGGACTATCACCAATGAAGAGGCAAAGGCTTTATCCAAAGCTATGCAGATAGAAACTAAAATTACTGGCTCAAAAAAAGCAACTATTGTTCCTAAAGTTACTGCCGCTCACAAGGCAGGTCTTCAAGCGGGAAAAACGGGCGCATTATATGGTGCCGGGTTCAGCTTTGCAACGAATACTTTGGACGTTCTTAACGGAGACAAAGAGGTTGGAGAAGCCGCTAAAAGCGTTCTCGAAGATACCGCTATTAGTTACGGAGCCGGTTATGCCGTTGGTGCCGCAGGAAGTGCTTTTGCCGGCACGTCTGTTGGTGCGAGTGCGATCGCTTCTGCAAGTGCCGCTGGCTCTGCTATCGCCGGAACGGCTGTTGGCGGAGCCGCGATTGGTGCGGCTGGTGCTGTTACTGGAGCTGTGGCTGCTGCTGGAACTGCCGCTACTGGAGCAATTGTCGGGGCTGTTGGAACGGTCGGGAGTGCTGTTGGTGGGGCGGCTGTATCTATAACCGCCGGCACTGCTGTCGGTGGAGCTGTCGCCGCTGGTGTCGGAGCAACTACCGCCGCGGCCGCGACTGTTGGTGCCGCTGCGGTTGCCTCTGCACCTATTGTTGCTGTTGGGGTTGCGGCTGGGGTTGTTTATAAAGGATGGAAATGGATATTCGGTTCTAGTAAGTCTTGAGGTCAATATTTTTGATAGCGCTTTTGTGAGGAGTTTTCTTTACAAGTGCGCTTTTTTATAATAAACTTTTTTCATTCCATTTTTCCTTAAAGGAAGGAAAAATTATTGTATAATATAAACATAAAATTTATCTTTCGTTGTTGATAGGAGGCTTTGAAATGAAAAAAGCAATTATGACAAAAGAAATCGCGCAAGAAATTATCCCTGATGGAAGCGAGTGGGATGTTGAGGGAAAAACTTACTGGGTTAGTACGTCCGAAAACTATACTCTGAACGGTCGTTTCTCTTACTTCAATGCTTTGGAAATTGGAAAGGAATATGAAGACGAGGATGCTCTTTATTTTGAGGATGGTGTTTATGTCGCCTTCCCAATTATTGAGAAAGACAGTGACTATTATAATCCCGATCCTAATGAGTGGTGCGACATCTATGACGAGCGGAATCCGGAGGTTTGGTACCATATGCCAAGGTGACTCGTATGATGATGTGGACGTTGATATTTCTGCTTACGTCTAAAACATTTCAACTGGACGCCTTGCGTACCTGTCGATCTTTGCGATGAGTGGTTGTCATTCAAATCCCCTCGCAAGTGTGCGTTATGAACGCGTAGAAAGTGTTGGCGATCGTTCTGTTAAGAACAACGACACTTCTTGGCTTACCAAGCTCCTCGATAATATTAAGAGGATTACTGATTGACCAAGGGAAAGCCGACGTATTCGGACTATATAAAATAGTTTAGAATGTGTCGTTTTTTTTCTTTTTTTACAGAAAAATATTATATAATAAATACATCAAGTTGATTTTTATAGAAAGGAATTTCACAATGCGCCTAAAGGATAATAAAAAGTATCGCAACCTTCGCGCTCAAAAAGAAAAGTATCTGGCGAGAGATCGTCGAGAGTTTGATCTTGGCGTCGATACGGGATATAAAGATAAGAATGGAGCCTCGATCTTATCCGGCTCTATCCTCTGTGTTTATCCAACGTCCAATTCTAGCGACACGATTTGGCTCTCCGCTGTCCTTTGGGATTCTCAAGCTTATCCCGCTTGTTATCGGGCTTTGCGTGGATGTTGGCATGGTGATAAGGTTTGGACTGATCCGCGCTCTCACGGGAAAGTGGAATGTGAATTTCGTGGAAAGTCTGGGTGCCGCTATGAATCTGTTGAGGTCGTTGGACAATTAACTGGAAAGCCACGTCGAGATGAGGCTCTTGTCGAAAGTCTTGCTGATGAGTTCGGAGCTTCTTTTTAAGAAACTAAGGACGTAAATCTGTTTGCTTTACGTTCTTTTTTTATCAATTGTTTCAAAAACAAGTATGTTTTTTGATAAAATGTTATATAATAAATACATCAAAAGAAGTTGTCGAATTTAAAAGGAGCGTTTGAGATGGAAAAAACGATGGAGTCTCGTCTTGTGAACGAAATCATGGATGCCGTAAATACAATTGGTTTTAATCCGAGCGTTTTTGCTGACATGATGTGCCGACAGCATCGCACTCTTCAGCAGTCTGCGTTTCGTGCTTTTCTTGAGTGGACTCGCATGCTCGCAGAGTCGAAGAATTATGACGGGCGTAATGAAGGAGCCGTGCTTCTTGCGCGTGAGCTTGTGAAAACAATGGATGCTCACGGGGATGCGTTACCGTTGATTTGACGCTATCATGCTTGTGTAAATTTGAAGAATCTTTTTCTCGTGATTAATTTTAAATATTTCAACGAGAATTTTAAACGAAAGGGTTGTTTTAAATGGATTTTACCGCAACAGATTTTAATTTTATCGAGCTTGAGATGCTTCGCCGTTGGGCGGATGACCGCTCTGAGATTAATCGGCGCATTGCCGAGGGAAGCCTGATTGTTCCGTCGATCAATGGCGGAGAGATTTATCCGCCAAGCGAGCTTTCTCGGTTTGGGTTTTGATAAAAGAAGCGGTTGTCCCGCTTCTTTTTTGTTTGTTTTTCTTTTTATCTTTATTTATAATCTGTATATGAGTTGATTTGGTTTCCCCTTAAAAATAGGGGAGAAGGGGGTTGTCAAAATGACATATTTTCGCGTTCCCATCAAAATGGACGGGAAAAGAGTTATCAAGCGCGGACCGGTCTACTCCGAAGTTACGCGCGAATTGATTCGCGAGGAGCTCTATACACCAAGGGAAATTGAGCGCTTTGGGATGTCTTATCTCAAAGATAAGCTTGAGGTGGTTGAGATCTCTCGTAAGAAAATATTTTTCTCGTTTGGCGCACGGTTTGCCGTGTAATTAATGAGAAAAAATAAAGGGTTGAACAAAAATCAGCTCTTTTTTTTCTTTTTCAGGAACTTTACCTTTAAAAAGTTATATAATAAATTATAGGTAATAAATTAATGAGAGGATGCGCTCAATGAATCATACATATCGAGCTTTTCTTCAGGAAATCCAAGCTTCTCTAACGCCGTAACCCCCCTAACTTTAGTTATGGGGATATAAGACGTGTCCGCTCAAGCAAAGGAAGTGACTGTATGGAATTATGCCAAATGGGCTTCAAGTTTCGGATCTACCCGAACAAGATGCAAGAACGCCTAATCAATCGCACACTTGGCTGTTGCCGATTCGTGTACAATCATTTTCTCGCCCTTCGGCGTGACGAGTGGACGGCGAACCGAAAGACACTCGGATACGTCCAAACCTCCGCCCTGCTTACAGATCTGAAACGATATGAAGAATACCTTTGGCTAAATGAGGCGGACAGTATGGCGTTGCAGGAAGCCCTGCGAAAACTCGACACCGCATACCAGAACTTCTTCCAAAAGCGGGCGCGATACCCGCGTTTCAAGTCGAAGCACAACTACCTCCAGTCCTACCGAACGCGAAACCAAAAGGACTGCATCCGTATCGTTGACGGAAAAATCCATCTCCCGAAAGTCGGCGCAGTGAAAACCAAGCTGAGTCGGACGTTCGAGGGCAGGATTCTGAACGCCACCGTGAGCCGCTCGGCGTCTGGCAAATACTTCGTTTCGCTTTGCGTCGAATTGGACAATGAGTCCTTGCCCCAACCCAACAGTGGCGGGAAGATCGGATTAGACGTTGGTTTATCTCAATTTCTAACCGACAGCAACGGGAACACCGTTGACAATCCTCGCGTGCTAAAACGCTTGATGCGCAAGCTCGTCCGCGAACAGCGCCGACTCTCAAGGAAGATGCCGAGATCCGTAAACCGTAGCAAAGCCCGCATCCGTGTCGCCCGCGTCCATGAGCGCATCGCCAATATCCGCAAGGACTTCCTGCACAAGCTTTCCACAAGGCTGACCGACGAAAACCAAGTGATCGCCGTCGAAAGTTTGAGCGTGAAAAATATGATGCGGAATCATCGCCTTGCACAAGCGATTGCCGATGTAAGCTGGAGCAAATTCTTTCGTATTTTGGAGTATAAAGCTGATCTTCGCGGCGGGAAAGTCTTGAAGGTTGACCCCTTCTATCCGTCCAGCCAGATCTGTTCTCATTGCGGATATCAGAATACCGAACTCAAGAATCTCAAAATTAGAGAATGGACTTGCCCTGAATGCGGTTCGCATCATGACCGTGATACCAATGCCGCGAAGAATATCCTCCGTAAAGCGTTGGAAAACGTTGCATAGAGATTAAATCTCATCTACCGTTGGGCAAACGGGAAGTAACGCTTGGGGAGAACGTGTTAGTCGAAGTGGCTACGGCCAAGTCGCGGTGTTCGTTGAACCAAGAATCCCTGCGGATTTCCCGCGGGGAGTGTCAAATAATAAAATGCGAGTAATAAATTAATGAGAGGCGGTGGATAATGAATCATACATATCGAATTTTTCTTCAAGAAATCCAATCTTCTCTTGATGGAGCCGAATCTGTAAAAATCACTTACCCAAGTTACACATACGATGAGTTTCAGTCAGAAGATGCGTTAAACAACCTCGTTTTGACGATTAACGAAACATTTGGTTTAAAAGATGTCGCCCGTGTTGTTTCGAGAGAACAGCATCCTTGGGAATGTTCTCTTTGTTTTAAGGTGGGGAAAGAGCAGAGAACTCTTGTTATTACACACATTATCCCAACCGAACGGTCTGTCTTGGATGAATTTCTTGTAAGAGGTTTCTTTGGTGCATTTCTAGAGGTTCGATTTCACGTTACTGCATTAGGGAAGGGGCGTATTTTTGTTGATTGGTCCGATGATCCGAAAAATAATGGTTCATCTGTGAATATGAGTACAATGAACCTTGCAACCCTTATTCAGCACACTTTTATGAGGTATAAATACAAAAAATACGGTCCTACAGAATCGGACCATGATATTGGAGGTGAATAGTGAATGATAAATAATGTGGATGCTGTTTTTGATGATTTTCTCCGAAGGCTCTGCCGTACGACACCGATAAGTGTTCGAGGGCAGATCGGGATTGGTAAAGCTTCTAAGCCGGTTTCATTTAAACCTGATGCCGATAATGGAGAACCCTCGCTTCGCGTGTTCTTGCTTGATCTCTCCGAAGAACTTTTAAATCTACGCGATAAAACTGTTGCGTTTAATCCATTTGAGCTCTTTTTTCAATATGAGAAGAGAACCATTTTTATTCGAAGGGCTTTATCTTCTGTTAACGGAAAGGAACAAGAGATTATCGAGCTCTGTGCGGTTTTCTTTGACGACGATGACTTAAAGTCGGAATCTGCATCTCTTATCCTTCGTGGAGATGAGAACTCCATTTGGTCCATTGATAAAAACCATCTATCCGTTTTCTCTAATGGTGTTGAGCTTTGTTATGGATCTTGTGTGGATGAAGCGTTTCCAGCTCCGATTATTTTGAGCAATTTTTTACAAATGTATTTTTACGCCTCTGCAAGGTGAATGTTACAGAATTGAAAGGATTTTCATTATGAAAATGACAACAACTTACGCAAAGTGGACCCCTGAGTATCGCAAGGAGTATGCAAAGGAGTATAATAAAACACACTATGATACTCTTCTTTGTAAGATCCCTAAAAGTGCAAAAACGCAAATTAAAGCCGCCGCTGAACGTCGAGGTATGTCTATGACCTCTTTTGTGATGGAGGCTGTTTTTAAGGAGATCGCAGAGGAATCTATCTGATGCTTAAGATCCCGAGTCGGAATTGAACTGATTTGAAAGGAATCGTATGAACAATTATCTTGTTTCTAAAAAAGAAGACGGAAATGTCGTCGGTGTTGCTTTTTTGTACGCCCAGTCTTATTCTGTTGCCGATACTGCTCTCCATCAGGCTGTTGATCCTTTTGATTGGGACAGGTACTCTCTGGAGAAGACAAACGATGCGTGTTTTGATAGTTTGCCAACTTACTCTATTTCTCTCGACGATGACGGCAACGCTAGCGTTGGAGATGAGATTGTTTCGTATAAAAACCTCCCTTTGGCATAGAAACAAATTTCATTGAATACGAAAGGATAGGAGACTAAAATGCATAAATTCCTTCAGGCTCTTCACTCTAAAGTTTCTCTTCTTCCTACCACCCATCTTGCTGTGGAGACCGCTGAGATGAATATGCCAAACAATAAAGTCATCGATCTTGACTTTCCGAAACCGACTGCCATCGAAAGCATTGATACGCTCAATCTTAAGATTACCGATATTGTGTCTACATCCCATATTGATTGGACCATTCGAGAGACTGTTAAAGGTTTTAACATTATCTTTCGCGGACATGTCTTTGCACCTTTTCCCTTCTATTCCGTTGGATGCGATGATGTTCTCATGTCTTTTTGTCCTCTTGCACCAGATGTTGTAAAAGAGGTTGTCTTTCATAATGGAGATCGCATTTTCTCTGAAACCGGCACCGTAAGTCTTATCTGGGAGCAGTTGGATCGGTTTGTTCAAACTTCTATAAGCGGGGCATTTCCTAAAAAAAGTAGTAAGGTTCTCAAATTTTTCTTATCCTAACAAGAATTTTGTTATATAATGAAATCAAGAGGTAAACACCTCCTAATAAGCCCCAGATCTTGTGGTTCTCTGTACGGGGCGCAGAGTCTTGATACCCGCCGTAAGAGCAACGGTGGATGCTTTCTCTTGTATGGACGTGGACGGCCGAGGGGCTGAAAATCTTCATGCGGACGAAAGAAGCCGGAGAAATCCGACGAGCTCATTAGGCGCGGGTCTTTCGGCTCGCGCTATTTATTTTACAAACTTATTTTTTACAAACTGTTATAATATATTCAAGGATGTTTATTTTTTTAATTGGAGGCGTTTTTATGCAAAAAACAGTAAAGAGTTTTCTCCTTGCCGGACTTGTTCTTTCTTCGATTTCGGCATTCGCACCATCTGTGTCATCCGCACAGCTTCTTGATGATCGTGTGAGCGCGGATAATGCAAAGAAACACTTTGAGGTGAATGTTCCCGTGGAAAATGAAGACTACGATTCCGGTATGCTCGCAGAAGATCTCTCGAAGATTTTCAATAAGAAGGAGCAGATTATTTACGAGGGTGAGGTCCTTGAATTCCCCGCAAGAGAGACGTTTTTCTCTCTTGAAAACTTCAACGAGAATGGGAGTCTTATTGCAGCCCTTGATCTGTTCAAGCTTCCCAATGTGGATCATGACGGTCACATTGTTCCGTCCGCTATGAATTGCCCTTGGGTCGCTGAGTTTATTGGAGCTGAAGACGGAGATTATTCTAACATCTCCTTCTGGTGTGATGAGAGCCATCCTGCTGATATCCAGTTCAAGAACCACGCAACCGGAGAGGTTGGGTTTATGACAAAGGGATTTCAGCTCCATAAGCATGATAAGGATTGGCATGGCGGATCGTCTAAGGGAATGTCTCACTCCTTTAAGCATCCTTCGACTGATGACGTAAAGGTTATTATGTGTGACGGTAAGGACAAGAAGGCATGTCTTGAAAAGGTTGATAATGTGCGCGGGGATATTCCTTTCACGGAGTCTTCAACGCGATCTTCAATGAAAGGCAACTAATAATATGGGACGACGCAAGTCGTTCCTTTTTTTTATTTTTTTTTACGAAGAATCATTCTTTGCTTCTCTTTTTCCATTTCGTTATAATCTTTTTGTAAGTAAATCCATTGAGAAAATTCAAGCAAGGAAGGTTCACAAATGCGCGTACATGAAATAGCAGATTCTCTTTCTGGACAGGAAATTTCCCCAAAAAGCACATTTTCAAAACAAACGTTAGATGAGCTTTTATCATCTTGTTCCCTTGACAACAATGGCTTTTGTGGAAGCCGGCTATACTCTCTCGGACATATCCTTTTAACTGGGAATATGTCTGCCGATCGCCTTGTTGAGGTTTTACACAGGAAGAAAGATAATCATGTTGAGTTGACGTTTTTCCATAACAACAAACACATCAAAGGCTCTTCTGTTAATTATATTTCCAGATTTGATCTTCTCACGCTAAAGAGAAGTTCGCTTGACCATCAGTATGAGTTGTTCCTAGATCGAGTAATTGACCGATTCAAGAAGGCTGTGGCTATTGCTATTTATTACGGCGAGTTGAAGGAAGAGGATTTCCTTTCTCGCGTGACACAGATTTCTTTCAAAGAAAATAAGGTTGAAAATTATTCGCTGTTACAGAACGTAAAGTCCTGCGCATCATCCGCTTCTATTAATCTTGTTGCGCGAGATGAAGAGGGGGCAAACGATCAATTCAAAGAGCTTCTGGTCCATGTGAATAAGCTGAAACAAAACGTTGGAGCAAGCGCATAATTGAAGTCTTTTATTAAAGAATCCCCTATAATATATAAAAAGAAAGGGGATTTTTCTTATGTCTAATATTTTTACACCTTTTCGTTATCCCGGCGGAAAAAGCAAAATTACGCCTATGGTTCGAAAGACGATTAGGGCAAACAACATAAAGAACATTATCTTCTGCGAGCCTTTTGCAGGTGGGGCAGGAGTTTCTATTGATTTGTTAATGAATGGCTTCGTCGATGAAATTATTTTAAATGATTACGACATCGCTATTTATTCTGTTTGGCAAAGTATTTTCTATGACACAGAACGGCTGTTGTCCGCGATAGAGAACGTTACGATCGATATTAACGAATGGAAGAAGCAGAAGGCTATTTACAGCTCTTTAAAAAACTCAAGCGAATATTCCTTTGAACTTGCTTTTGCGACATTCTTTCTTAACAGAACAAACGTCTCTGGTGTTATTACAGGCGGTCCTATCGGTGGAATAGACCAAATGGGGAAATATAAACTTGACTGTCGTTTCAATAAAAAATCCCTTATGGATAAAATCTCCGCCATCGCTTCGAAAAGAGATAAAATTACGCTCTATCATATGGACGCCTCGGAGTTTATCTCTTCTGTTTTGACCAAAATGGACCCTTCTCGCTTGTTTGTTATGTTCGATCCTCCTTATTATAAGCAAGGCGCATCCTTGTACAAAAACGCTTTTCAGAAAGAAGATCACGTAAGGCTCTCTCATTCGATTCGGATGATGGATTCTTTTTTCTGGATTCTCACTTATGATGATGAACCAATCATTCGAGAGATTTATTCCGATTTTCCGCAAGAGACCTTTGAGCTTCAATACTCTGTGCGAAACAAGCGTGTTGAGACTGAGCTTTTAATTTATGGACCGAATACAGTCTTCGAAAAAGAAGAATTTCTTTCTTTGTTTTGATTTTACCGGACTTGCAATCTAAAACAGATTTTGCTAAGATCTTTATAGGTCGGATTTACGACCTTGCTTTGGTATCGTGACGAAGGTCCTCTCGACTATACTTATTTTTTACCTCCTATCAACCTTCGTTGCTAATGTCTCCTTTCAACTGAAAAGTCAACGGGCAGATAACCTTATCTTTGCGAGGCTAGTTGATGAAATCTGCAAACTTAACGGCGTATTCGTTTGATGCGCCGTTTTCTCATGCAAAAAAAATATTTTTGTTTGATGAAAATGTCTCTTTTGTTTTACAAAAAGTTATATAATAAATATATCAAAAACGTTCGGTTGGTTTGGAAAGGTGGTTGTTTTAAATGGTTTACCTATTAAAGATTTTCCCGAGTGAGCACAAAATCGCCGGAGAAGAGCGCATTGTCTTCGCCTTTTCGGATGGGGAAGCGAGCATTGATGTTGGTTGCGAAGAGGCGTTCCATGAGATTGTGGAGCGTGCTGATGAGTTCGGCTTGTTCATTGATGAGGATGATGCAAAGCGAGTCTATCGCCATGACGGACTTCTCGGATTGAGCCGTTACATGGATTTTGGCTCTGTCGAGAGTTTCGATGAAGCTGTTTGGCTTGATTGACCAAAGGAAATCTTAGGAATGGCGGGGAATTACAACTTAAATAAATTTGCCGTTCCCGCCATTTCTTTCGTTTTATGTTTCCAAAAGTTATATAATAAACACACAGTTTGTTTGTAGAAAGGATTTGAAAAAATGAGCACACGCGCACTTATCTCGTACATTCCGACGGTTGATGTTGAAGTTCAGTTCGATCCAAAACTTCTCCCCGCACGCATCCATGACTGGATTCGCCGTCGTTCGGATCGTCGGAAGGTGGATGACGCTCTGAAGGTGGCACAGGAGAATAGCCGTCTTCTTGTGCTCAAGAAGGGGAAGACGTATTCTATTTACTGTCACAATGATGGCGGTTTGGATGGCGTTGGTTCGACACTCTTTAATTTCTTCTCTCGTGAGGAGCAGGTTGCGAACCTTATCGCCGCAGGTGATTGTAGTTCGGTTTCTGGAATTATTGCCCCATATACCTCTCTCGGTGAATCGTTTAAATCGCCTTTTGAGAAGGACTGGGGAGGTTGGATTGCACTCGGCGGATATGATTACGCTTATCGTTGGTCTCGCCCGAATGAATGGGAGTATTGTTCTGTTCCACATCTCTTGGACGATGAGTTTGTTCGTTCCGTCACCTGTTCACAGTTGCTCGGTGCTGTTATGGATAAAAGGGAACGGACTTGTTAAATTTTTGATAGACCAAATGAAACTTAAGGGTGGCGGGGGATACTACTTAAATAAAGTTTTCTGTCCCCGCTATTTTTTTTGTCTTGTGTTACCAATCGGAAATGCTGAGTGTTGAGTTGTTGGAAAGGACGGAAAAACAAATGATGAAGAAGAGCGTTCTCCAAACGTTCGAAGTGACGGATTCTAATGGGGTCATTCGGAGCGTCCCGAAATGGCTGAAAGACATTCTTGACCGCCATCCCCGATATGCGTTCTGCAATACAGAAAACAGTCGCGTTGAGCTGTTCTTTCACTATCCGCAGGATAAGCGTATCCGTGACGCTATTGTTGAGATGGCTCCATCTGGACGTGTTGTTGGTCAAAGAGTGGAAAAGGTCGTTACAGTCGTGATGTCGTTTTAAAACACGTCGGTTCAGAGCGCGACGGCAGAAAGAAAAGTTGCCGTCCGCTTTGATTTTACTGTTGATTTGGCGAAAATATTATATAATAAACGTGTCAAAGGTTGGTTATAGTTTAGATATAAGGAAGGATTAAATCATGGTTATCAAGGCTATTTACGATTCGATTCGTCAGCAGGAAGTGATTCCGTTCGCAAAGAACCCGTTCAATCTTCATCGACTCACTCGTGTTGCTGAAGAGATTTTATCCGGCAATCCGCTTAAGGTTGGTCGCTCGGATGTTGGAAGTCTCCTTTTTCACGATGGTCGCCATTCTGACCGATTCGTCAAGTTCATTCTTGATCATGAAGAGGGTTATCTTACTCCTATTTTCCTTGTCAACGGAGAGATTGTTGAATGGCGTGATGAACAGTACATCGATCTTGCCGATTTTGAGCAGTTTGCGCAAATGAACGCTGAGAGCGCATGGGATGCCTTTCTCGAAAAGGTAATGAACCTCCTTGAGGTGGCGGTTGTGCAATCCATTTTGGACGGAACAATTACAGAGCAGGATTTTTACGCTCCGCCGACCAAATATGACTTTACAAAGAACACTACAAGCATTCTCGGCTCTATTCGTACTCTTTGCGCCGTTTCGGAAAGCTTGAAGTATGCGTTAGAAGAGGGTGGCGCACTTCCTCGAAACATGGATGTTTGGTTTGATGAGGCTGTGTTCGCCGTCGAGGCTCTCAAAAAGATTGTTGTACTTAGAGAAACTGTTTTTTGGGAAGGTTGAAGAGGAGGATACCGATGATTATTGAGAGCATCCACAAGGCGCTTGACGGTCAGTCTGTCAACGGGTTCTATCCCTGTGATTTACAGGATCTTATTCAAGATATTGGCGATAATGATGATGTTATTGACTATGAGGAGATGGTCTTTTACGGAAACGGACACAACCCCACACACGTTAAAATAACCCTCGACAACGTGCGAAGAGGGATCGTTCTTCTTGGTGAGCATAACGGCACGCCATTGAATGACAAGGATTCTTCTTGGTTTATCTCCCGAGATGAAATTGAGAAAATCAAAAATGATTCCCTTGATGCACAGTTTAATGCCTTTCGTGCTCTTGTGCTCGATAAGGTCGAGCGTGGCATCGTTGAGGCGATCCTTGATGGTAACATGACCGAGGAGTCGTTTCATGCTCCGGCGCCGGTCTATAATTTAATGGCGAATGTTCCCTTGACGGCGGAACTCCTGAAAAAGCTCTATTCTAGCGTTGGAAGTGCGATGGCGGATTATGTTGATTTCCCGAACGACTTGGATGACTCAACCTCGAATGATATTTATGATATTTTCTGTCTCGTGAATGAGCTTAAAAAGATTTTGGTTAAAGAGTAATTTGTGAAGGTGGGAGATCCCGATGAAGTCTACGTACAATAAAGATAATGTTCTTTTTCAGGTTCGGTCTATCGAGGCTGAAATTGAGGCTTTTTCTGAAGAAGACTCTTTCCCTGAAAAATATGACGATTGTGTGCGTCGTATTCGGGATCTCCTTTTTGAAAATTCCGAGCTTTCGTATTTGCCAAACGGTCGAAGGCTATTTGATTGTACCTTTGATTATGTTGTTCTCAAATATCTTTATTTCGGATGGTTTACCGTTGTCGATGAATTTGAGGATGCTGAACAACTTGCGCTTGAACTTGCTGATCTTGTTATGTGAAACAATCCGCTGAGCCTTTTCCTTTGGCATATCTAAAAAATCAGTTTTTCTCTTCAAAATGTTATATAATAAACCTATCAAAACTGATTGGTTGGTTGAGAAAGGAATTTAAATATGAGCAACAGTATTCTTCGCACCATTGAACAGCTCACTCCCGCTGAGAAAGCTTACGCGCTCAATCGGGTCAGAAATGAATTCGAGTGGAACAGTAATCTGAAAGATAAGATTGAAAGACGCATGTTTGAAGAGATTGAGAAAACCGGCATCAGTGACGATCTCCTTCATTTTGTTGCGTTTGAGCGATACTCTTTTGTTGAGGGATGTAACTACAATGGAGAAACCCCTATTCTTTTGAAAGCAATGATTTCTGCTGTCGATGAGTACCAGAAGGAAGAGCTTGTCCGTCTTGTTTATGGAGACGACGAAGATAAGATTAAAAATGTCAAGACCGAGTATATCCATTATATTAGCATTTCCATCTATGGCGAAACGGTTTCGGCTAGAATGGAATACTACAATAAAAAGGATGCTTTCCCTTCTAAAGACCTTGACGCCGAACAGCTTCAAAACGATATTGAAGTGTATTTTTCGGCAACGTTTTCCGCAATGGAGGCGGTTTTGACGCTTTACAGCATATCCCTTCGCTCGGACGAAAATGTTGAGCGGTGGATCTCTATGATGGGAGGAGTGTTTGATAAAAACCTCCGTCTTGTTTCCTGAAAGGAGGATAAATATGTCTGAGCAAATTTACGAACCAAATATTCTTACAAAAGAAGATGTCTTTGCTCGTTGGAAGCATGTTATCCCTCTTCGATACTGTGACGTTTTTCACCTCGTCGTTGGCTATCCCTGCGTTGGATATGTTTATAACGATGATGGAGGAAGGATTAATGTTTACGATGTCGGAAGATGCGCGGTAACGGTTGGGGATAATCCTTTTGGAAACCTACCTCCTTTCCCTTCTACAGTTGATTATTATGAAGATAAGGCTGTTGAGGACTGGTGTGAGACACAGAAGGACAATAGGCGGTTTCTGATCGGCTTCACTCGTGCCGTGGTCATGGAGTCCCATCGGGGAAAGAATCTGGATCTTATCAAGGCTGTTGGCTGAGTTAAGTTCCTTTTAATTTTGATTTGTTTATGTTATAATCTAGGTATTGGAGGGGCAACAACTCCCATCATGGTTGTTGGCGGTCTCAAAATAAGGGTTTGTCCTTCCCTGATTATACTTTCGTCAAGAGCGCTCCTCCCAGACGGCTGTTCATGTTTTCCTTTGCGCAAACGCCCGCAGCCCTCCTGTAACCGCCAAATCTTTCCATCTTCGCGTTTTATCGCGGTGAAAACGCTTCGTCTGTTTGGACGGGGCGTTTTTATTTATAGACCAAATGGATAAACCGTTGTTGTTAATGTAATGTGATAACATTATTTCTCTCTTTGGCGGAATATCCAAGATATTATTTCTTTAAAGTTATATAATAAATACATCAGATGAGTTGTTATTGGTTTTTGTAAGGAGGAAGCAAAATGCCTGTTCTTCGTTATCCGCCCGTCTCCCGTACTTATGGTGAGATTGTCGATGTCTACGGTGACAACATTGTGCAGATGCTCAATGGGGAAGGTGACTGGTTGTTCGCTTATCCTGACGCAAACATTGTTGATAGGCAGAATCAGATCGTCGGATACGTTTGTTTCGTTGGGAAATATGCAATCGTTTCTTATGGGCGAATTGAACATTATTCTGGGGCGCTTATTCCGAGCTGTTGGTGTGTTGGACATTATGATGCGCTTGCCCGCAAGGCTCTTCGCGACGCTTTCAGTCCCGCTAAAAAGCATTATAAGGTTCTGAACAAGTTCGTTGAGGAGACGTGCCGTGAGGTTGCGTTGTTCAACTTATTGAAAGATGTCGGATGACAAATAAAAAAAGACCTTGTTGGTTGATCCAACTTGGTTTTTTATTTACCAAGAAATTTGTTTTTGTTTGTAAAAAAATCTATCGAAAAACTAAAACTTCTACATTTTGTTTTGCAGTATCATATAATAAGAACATCAAGAGAACATCTCGTGTTGCTAGACCTTCTTGCACATCGGTTTTGTGGTCGGTTTGAGATGATTGATAGCGACTCCTCCTTTCTAAACCAACTCTGCATTAAGGGCGTTCCGCATACTCGGGGCGCTCTTTTTGCATAAAAACCGAGAAATATTTAAAAAAATTGCGAACAGCTTGTATGAGGAGTTATAATTATTGAAGGTTTTAAATTGGTTAAGGAGGAAAGGCATGAAAAAGAAACTCTATGAGGAGGTTCGTCTCCTCGAAAATAAGGCTCGTTCCATTCACATGGATAAGAGCCTGATTCCGACAGATGGTCTCACTGGTGTTTACAGTGATTATAGCCATCGAAATGGGGAGGTCTATGACGAGTTTAAGAAGTTGCTCTTCGTAAACTCTGAATTTTCCTCGATTGAGCGTGGACGCGCTATATTTGAGGAGGTTTTTTCAAAGGCGTGGGAGAATGGTCACGGCTTGGGCTATTTTGAGGTTTACAATCACTTCATTAGCCTTGAAAGGTTAACCATGAACGTACTCAACATCGCTCTTTCAAACTAGGAAAAATGGCACGGACATAAGGATATAGTTCCTTTTGTACGTGTCATTTTTTCTTTAAAAAAATAGATATTGTATTGTACACAAAAACGTGTTACTCCTACTGTTTTCCTAACTTATAGATATAAAAAGTTATATAATGTAATTGTTCATTGATTATTTATTTTGAGAATTGGAGGAATCAGATATGGGAAAAAGGAAAGTAAAGATTGAAATTGAGCTTGATGAGGACATGATTTCGAACCTCGCACTCATGGGTGGATATGGTGGACACAGTATCGCAATCGAACACGCCGCTAAGGATATTCGGACCATTCTTCGCGAGAAGATGATCGGACTTCCTATTAAGGGCGGGCGCCTTCGCGTTGGTCTCGCGAACAACGAGTCTAAGATGGCATGGATTGAATTTCAGCGCGACTGGTCGTCGGTGTGTGCAGATCTTGCTCTTGTTGATACAGAGTTCAATAATGATGATTTCACTGTTCTTACTTATGCGGATCCGTACTTTGAGGACTATACAGACCGTAAAGTTGTCTCAAAGTTGGACATGGTGAACGCGCTAGACGGAGCGGCAGGGGTTGAAAGCCCTGAGTCTGCATCTACATTGTAAGCCAATGGAACCCGTGACATCCTGTATAGGCTTGGCGGATTGAAACAAACGGTACACCCACTCAGAAAGAAAACTATGTGGATGTTCCGTTTTTCTTTTTTTGTTTATCAAAAGTTTATATAATAAACCTATCGCCGATTCATCCCTACAGTGAAAGCAGTGGGACCCTCGGCGGGGAGGATAAAGAAAGAGGTGTTACGTGTGCTTGATGATGAGTTGTGTAATTATGCAACAAAACTTGTTAATTTCATTCAAACGAAAGAATTTGCACCTGTTACACAAAGAAAACCGTACTATCACATGGGTGCAACAATAACCGACGCTATACTACAAGCCGGTTTGAATTATCATAACGTTGTCTATCCGCGAGTTCTTAAAATTCTCACAGAATATCCGGATTATAAAACGACGTGTGATTTCCTTATTTTGATGCAAGTGTTTCCCCTTACAGAGATCGTTAATTTCAAAAACTTGAAGAAGTTACAACGTATTAGAGATTTAAGCTGGTTTTTATATAATAATGGTGTTGAAAATGAGGATCAGCTTGCAAAATGGCTTGATACGGAAAGAAACATAGGTTTACTGAGAAAAGTTAATGGAATTGGTTCTAAGACTATTGATTATTTGAAAATGCTTTCAGGAAATCAAGCAATTGCTATAGATCGTCATCTGTTTGCGTTCTTAGAGATGGCAGGAATATTCCATTGCTCATACAATGAGGCTAGTCTTATATATGCTAAGGCTGCTGAGTTGTTGAATATAAGTCAATATGAGTTGGATAAAAAAGTATGTCTATATATGGTTAAAATTAAAAAGTTTTAGCGTGGATAAAGAAGCTGTTAATACGTTTGTTGTCGAGCAATTCCGTGAGTTCTACGGCTTAAGCTGAGTCGTTAAATGGTCCAAAGGAAATTAGCGATTAAACAAAAGGTTACGTCGAAGCAGTAATTATCCGTCTCAACTTTTCTTTGGTTTATTGAGAAAATGAAAATCGAAAGAAGAAAAAGTTATATAATAAACCTATCGAAAGTTGATTTTTAGTTATTCAAAGGAGGTAACACAAATGAATGTAAGTATGGAAGACAAGAAGGTTGAGGCTGTAAAGCGACTCAAGATGATGAATCTTCATCCTAACGTTGCGACGGATTTCGAGAACAAGGGTCTCGTCAATTTCAGTGAGCCGCCGCTCGGAGGACTCTTTTGGGCGGATGAAGGTGACCTAGAGCGCATTCGTGTGTTTGAGAAAGAATACAACGCTTTGGTCTATGCCGGAATCCGTAACTTCACGAACATTGGCGACATGGACTCTTATCTTTTCGTCGGAGACTATCCGGAAGAGTGGGAAATTGACCGGCAGGGGATTGAGGACGGAGAGGTTCTTGCATACGTTTACAATCGTACGGCTCCTGACTGTTCTGAACTCGGATATATTGGTATCAAAACGCTTCCTTCCGGCGGGTTGGCTCGAATTTGGTAATATTTTTTGAAGATATTTATTGCTGTTTCCCCGTATTATCAATTGAGGTAATGCGGGTTTTTATTTGTTTTTGATATTTTCTTGTTTTTCTTTTTTAGTACGCTTAAAAGTTATATAATAAATACACCGAACGCTTGATTTGGTAGAAAGCATTATTCATCATGAAAAGGAAAAAGCTATATATGAGGAGGAAACATGATGAGGGCAACATACACCGCCTTTGATGGTACTGTCTTTGACTCAAAAACCGATTGTATTGAGCACGAGCGTGACCTCGCGCGACAGAAATATTATGTAAAGTTTGTCGATCCGAGTCTCCAAGATAGGGCAAACCACATTATCAAACTCTTTCAGGCTGAGTGCCGTGCCAGTCGTGTTGATGATGAACTTCTTGAAGGTGATGGGAAGGACACGCGTTATACAGATGATGTTGTTGGCATTGGCGTCTATTCACCCGGCGTCGTCCATGTGAGAGACGATCTGGTTGACATCCTTATTATGCGCATTCGCGAGCTTGAAGGAAAGCCTGTCTACAACGCAAGGAGGGCTTAAAAGATGTGTTGTTTGAATAAGGTTTCTCCTTCAAACCCCTTTGGCTCATCTGATGGAAAAAATCGCTCAAAGAAAGTAATCCATCTATCCGACCGCATCATCGTACTTATGAGAGGTCTCCCCGGCTCAGGTAAAAGCACATTTTTGAGAGAACATGGTTGCGAAGATTACACTGTCTCTCCCGACGCCTTTCGTATCGCACTTTCTCCGCCTATTACACTCTCCAACGGAGAAAGAGTCGTTAATTACAACATGAGTGGTGAGGCGTGGGGGCTAGCGTCTAATGTGTTTTCTGCACGAATCTCTCACCTTAGAGGCAATCCTTGTGGCGCAACTTTCTTTGACGCTACACTTCTCAATGAGATAACATTTAAGACCATCCTCCGTATTGTTGAGGAAGAGGCTTGGGGCGATGTTGAGGTTGTCGTTATCGACTTTACTCACCTGCCGCTCGAAGAAGTTCTTCGTCGCAACGCAACACGTAAAGGAACCTTACGTTATGTTGCGGAAAGTGTTATAGAGAATATGTGGCTTTCTCGAAACAAGATTGATCTGTCGAAGTACAATGTTGAGGTTTACCGCCCAGAGGACGTGGAGGTTTTACCTTAAGTTTTTTAGTTTCTTGTTTTGTTTTCGTTCAAAAATCACCTTTTCTGCAAGGGTGGTTTCTCTTTTTGTAAGAATATGTCCCATAGCGCTTTTGGGTTTTGATTTTTATTTTTTATGTCGTGGGTATATACTTTGTGTGAGTAGTTGTAGTTGATTTATCAAGAGAAAGGGTGTTTTATATGAAAAACATTCGTTTGTCCGATCCCGTTGTTGTTCTCATGAGAGGACTTCCCGGCTCTGGAAAGTCGACATGGCTTCGTGAGCACGGACGTGAGGATTATGTAATTAGTCCTGATACTTTCCGTCACAGGAGCGACTACAAATTCCTCTGAAGTTGTGATGGAGGAGATGGCTTCCGTTTATGTTTCTCGATTTGCGAGGGCTGTTCTTTCAATAAATAGTTAAATTAATTGAAGGTTTGAGATATAAGAATCCATCGCGATAAGTTTTTTGCCGTTTGGCTCGTATCGGCGTGTTATAATAGGCTCATAGAAATAAAAAGGAAGTTTTATTATGAAGAAAGACATTGAGTTAGACATCTGAGAAAAGCTGTCCGCAATCTGTTTGGCGAACAGGCGACACAAGGGAGGATATATTAATGTATTATTCTGATGTTGCAATTACTCTTTTGACCGATGACTACAATCGCATGGTTGAACAAGCTAAGAAAACAGGCAATGACGCGATCATCGACTTCGTTACGAATGCTCCTGTCGATATTCATACTCTCGATCATGGACGCATCACTCAAATCGGGTGGGCATACGTTAGGTGGCAGGACTGGTACGAGGACGTTGGGTTTGTTCTTCATTTCTTGTCAGAGAATGTTCCGTATCATCTTATTCGAATCGGGGAAGATGATGACGACTATGAGGAGCGTAACTATCTTCTTGATGAGGATGGCGGTTTTTCCTCGGATTACTGCCCCTCTGTGAAGAGGCAGATTCTAATGGTTGAGAGATCCGACGAAGAATAAAGCAAAAAGACAACAAATGATGGTTGGGCGGTTTTGGAGAAGAAAATCCTGCTCAACCTTTCTTTTTGTTTATAAAACTAGAAATTATTACATCTACCAATTGATTGTTATATAATAAATAAAACTAAGTTGTTTGATTTGAATAAATAGATGTGGTAGAAACAAACCGTCCTGTTGCTCTACTTCCGCATCTCTGCTATTCTAAGTAGAAGAACGCCAACGTAACCTCTTCCTTGGCTTATCAAAAACAATCTGAGTGGACAATCTCATGACCGTATTGTAAAGGAAGTTCTTTATGGAAAATACAAATTCATCAACTCAAAATGCATCTCCCAGCACATCTCCCTCCATTACAGTAACACAACCCAACCTTACAATAGAACCCCGCGATCTCGTTATCGCTGTTCTACTCACGTTTGTCACCTTTGGTTTCTACGCCTTGTATTGGCAATATAAGCTAACCAACGAGATCCACGCGCTCTCTGGTAAACCAAAAACGGCATCAGGTGGGATGGTGGTATTCTACACGATTATTACCTTTACAATTTACGGTTACTACTGGCTCTATAAAATCGGGAAAGAACTCGCGGAACTCCGTGTCTCTCACGGTCTTGAACCCGACTCCATCTCCAACCAAACCTACAACAGGGTACTTTGGATCTTTACCTGTCTCGGGATCGGATGGGGAATTCTGTGTGGTGCCGTCAATTATATGTCTGGTATAGTAGGTATGGCGGCGGAACATTCCTCTGATGGAGAAGTTTTTGTGTTCACGTTCTTCGCTTTTATTGCTGTTGTCCTTGGCATAACTCTCCATTTACTCGTTGCCGTTATTCTATCTTTGTATATTTATAAAAGAGACACAAGAAATCCGTCCTCTTTGTACGTTCTGCTTGGGTGTTTTCGCACACATGTATTCTCCTTGGCTTTTCCGCAACACTCGCTTAATGATTATTTAAGGCATGTTGGTTCGGTGGATGTGAATATCAACGTTAATATGTGTGTTAATATGGTTTATATATAGACCAAAGGAAACCGTTTCGTGAGAGATGGTGGTGCAAAAGAAAATCCGCTATTCCGTGAATCGGGCTCTTTTCGATGATTATGTAATTCGCGCTGCTGAGAAATTGGACGGTGACACTGAAGAAGAATTCGCTCGTCTGTTTGATGTGGTGGAAAAAATCAAGAAAAATGTTCTTATTCCTCCACAATAAGACCCAAAATGATGTATAATAAAAAAGAACTCAGGGATGACACTTGCGCGTAACACTATCTTTGAGTTCTTGGCGGTTCCATTCCGCCATCTTGTTACCTCCTTTCTAGAAACCAACTCGCAGGAAGAGCCCCGTTCGGTAGGGGCTCTTTTTGTGTGTAAAAATTGTTTCCACAATTCCTTCCGTTTCTCTCTCACCATCCACACACAAGCTGTCTTGACGAAAGCGCACCTCCCCTACCAATTTCTCTTCCCCACACGAACACGTCATTCTACCCCCACAATAAAACGGCACACATCGTCGAGAAGAAAACCTCACGGTCGGTTCCGTTTTTCTTTTTGGCTCATCAAAAAAAGTTATATAATAAATACATCAAGAGTTGTTGGAGAAAGAGAGGAAGTTAAGTTATGGAAAATATCGTTTCGTTCGGCGGGTTGTCGGCAGAGATCCAGAGGAAAGTCATTGGGGAGATTCGCAACAGCGATTTCTACTTCTTTCGCGTCAATGATTTCATTAAATCAGACGCAAAAGAGCAAATCGTCCCGCTCCCACACTATATGTTCGACTTCCTCTACGGTGCGGTGCGCATCCAAGATTCTGTTCCGCACATGGCATTGAGCAAGCTCCGCATCAAGACACGCTCCGCTGAAAACGTACGCGACCTGCTTGTTGATGCTCTCGACCTCGGCGTGCTCGCATTAGACTTCGCTATTACGAGCATTGAAATCAATTACAACCACTTCGGCGATGTTGTCGTTGAGATGTCTGGTGACACTAAGGATGTGGCGCGGATTAAACCTCTTGCGATCACGGCGGTCTACGAACTTGTCAGCAAACTCAACTCCTTTGCTGGTGAGCGGATCAAGGAATATTATTCCGATCAGTGCATAATCGACTATTTTTATGAGTTTGATATGGTTTTCTTTCCCAATGGAACCATTGTAGGATGACCGCCTAGATTTTTGATAGACCAAAGGAACAGTCTTTAGGTCTATTTCTTTTTTCCAAAACAAAATGTCGTTCCGTACAGAATCTTCCCCTTGTCTTATCAAAAAGTTATATAATAAACACATAAGATGTTTTGAAGTTCTGCTGAAAAAGAAAGGAAGTTGTTAATTATGGGTTATCGTTCCGAAGTTGCACTCACGATGCTGCGTAAGGATTATGATTACCTGCGCGAGATTGTCGCAAGTCTTGATAATGAATACGATCGTGGTGCGTGTGTCCCCGACGCCGAATATGAGCGTGAGATCGATGGTGTCAAGTGCATGACGGTTATGTGGAATGAGGTTAAGTGGCATCCCGAGGTGTCTGGGAGTTGGTGCGAAGTTATCAAGGATTTCTTGCGCGGCGTTTATGACAACGACGAAGATAAGCCGTATCATCTTGTCGTGATGGGCGAGGAGCTTGACGATATTGAAAATGAGGAAAATGGTATTAACTATCTTGGAGATTGTGATCCCGACCTCATTCCATGTTCTGCTAGAGTGGAGATTGAGCGGAAGTTCGTTATGAACGATTAGTGTGCTGACTCTAGTTTTTAAAACCACGTTGACAGATTGTGTTGGCGTGGTTTCTTTTGCTTTTCTTTTGCTTGAATTATAAAATATATATAGAGTTATGGTTCGTTTTATGTAGAAAGGTTGTGTTTTTATGGAAAAGAAATATGTCATCGTCCACAACGGGAAGCAAGGTGTCCTTCCCGACATCGTTCACATGATGATGGGGTTCGACGGTGTTCGGATTGACTTTATCAACGATAAAGAGATCCGAATCCTTGTTGATGCAGCACACCCTGATTCTTATAAGGAGGTGTGCGAGTGTTGCATTGGGCGTCGCGCCTCATGGCCATGCGCTCCTCGTATGGAGATGTTTGATGGGGAGAAAAGGATGTGTTGGGTGGTGGACGCTTACTTCCACCTAACGGAACCATCAGCCTACCGCCCTGACTATTACGAACTGGTGCGGGTGGATTGATGTTAACCTGAAAAAAGGAAGTCTTACCTTAATCGGTAGACTTCTTTTTTTATGGGCCAAAGGAACAGTCTTTGTTTCTCCTTATTGCTTTTCCAAAAAACATGGCTTTGTTTTACGGATTTTCTCTTTTGGTTTATCAAAATGTTATATAATAAACACATCAGATTAGTTGTTGATGTTATTGAATGGAGGAAATAAAAATGGACTTTACAATTAACGATGTTCGTCGGCACATTTACGAGTTATACCAACTGGATTGGTTGATGTCCAGCGGGTACGCTTTGATGGATGTGGTGCGAGGGTGCGCGAAGGAAGCGGTTATCGCTGCGCTCAATAAATGCCATGATACCCCTAACGCAATAGAAATCTACGACATTGACCCGCTTAGATGTGTTGAGTATGGGATTTGTTCATGGCTTGATGATGGATTTTGCGGCGCGTGTTGGGTGTGTTATGATGAGTTTCTGGGCGCGGAGTATCGCGACGTAAGTTATATCGGCGAGTTGGTCAAGCGTGAGCCGTGGAGCACGGATGAGATAATGTCGATGTATCTCGCTGATGTGGAGGATGGCGTTCCCGATATTTGTGAGGACTGACCACTGTTATCTTCCTCCTGCACAGGTGTGTAGGGGGAAGATTTTTATTGTTCTTTGTGGAAAAATGAAGAGATATCACACCCCTCGCGGGTGTGCGGATCAAAAAAAATAGACCACCTCTACCTCCCAACACAACATAAGAATGGTACATATCATTGAGGCGAAAATCTCTTCGATTGAGCCGTTTTTCCTTTCAGCCCATCTAAAATGTTATATAATAACTGTATCAAGAGTTGATTGTTGTTTCAAAAGAAAGGTTGATTGTTATGATTGGGAACTATGAGGATCTTCAGGCGGCTCTTTCCCTTTACTGGGCAACCCAGAGAGAATTGATTAACCATATCACCGATAATTCGGTTGTGGCTGTCTATGAGAAGAAGCTCGCCCGTATTCGTGCTGAGATAACCATTTATGTCTGGCGAACTCTTGGATTTCACTCTCTCGCGAGAGGGAAGTTTTTGGCTCATAAGGCGGTTCGCTCCGTTCTTAGCAAGTATTTCTTGTTCGGGGTGAGTTATGATTGTGAGGAGATTGGGGCGGAAGATTTTCTGAAGCGTGTTATTACCATTGAGCGACTGATGTCGATGGCGCAGGACGCGGCGTTTGCAAAGAAGATTTCTGCCTGATAAAAATAGACCAAAGGAAATGTTGCAAAACTAATCCTTTTTGGTCTATTTTTCTTATTCCGAAAACACAAAACCCTCACATCTTCGCCTATAGAGTTATATAATAAACACATCAAGATGGTTAGATGTTTTTGTTGGGGGAAAACAAAATGTTGGTTATGCATCAAGATGTTAGGGATGTTGTTAAGGAAATCGACATACAGATTCGAGAGGTTTTAATGAGCGATCTTTCCGTAGATGATAAGAAGGAACGCAAAATCTATCTTGAATCTGTTGCGAAGGATAACATTTTCGGAAACTCAAAATTCAGAGACTTGCATAATGGTCGCCGTGTTTTTGATTATGTGTGGAAGACTGTTTGGAGTAACGCTTATGCGCGGGCGGCTGACAACGAATTTTTTAAAGATACAATTTGGGCGGCATATCTTATCTTTTGTGTTGATGCTTTTGAGTTTCTTGAAACTGCCCGTATTTCTCAAGAAGGGTTTTGTACTGAGTGAAACCTTTCTCCGCACATCCCCTTGTTTTCAGCAATCCCACACAACAAGAAAACTTTTCCCTTAGCATAGAAATCCACTCCGACTTACGTACAACATTATATAATAACCTCAAAAGAAGTTGTTTTAATGACTGATAGGAGGAAGAAGATGAACGAAAACATAAAAACCCCTCTTCCCGGGTGGCTATCCGCTCTCGGATCACTCAAGAATGTGGTTGTTAATATTATGGATGACGGAAAGGCAACGATTCTCATTCAAGAAGGTGACGAACGTATCGCCGTTATCCGCACAATTGCAGGAAAGCTCCTTGGAAAGATTGAGTATGAGTTTCCTGTGATGGGGAACATTCCGTCTCTTGGACGTATTCCGTGCCGTGAGTTCGTGTGCGGGATTTGATGCTCCAAAACAATATGGAATTTTTAAGAGTTATTCCAGAACTTCGCTATATATTAGATTTGTTGAGTGATTAAACCCCGAGAAATCATTGCTTTATTTGATAGTGGAACGAGGAAATACTTAACCATTGTTCTGGATTTCTCTGTTTATGCTCTTTGCCTGTTATATAATAAACATATCAAATGAATGGTTGTTTTACAGAAAGGAAGATAAGAATGGATAAGGTTGTATGTTATAAGGATTTAACTAATTCTGCGCAGGAACTTGCAATTCGACAGACGCTGAATAGTGTCGAGTATGCGAATCACGTTCTTGATGTTCTTGAGCGTAGAGCGAAGGGTGCTCTTTGGAATAGGCTTGGACTTTCTGTTAAACCTAATATTGTTGACCTTGTTATTGCTTTCCGTAAGCTTGTTACGGATTTTTCAGAATTGCATCGTTTGGGCGCGGCAGATGTGATTGAGTTTTCTCTTATCATCAACACTTATGCGAGCGACACACCGGATGATATTATTGATGCTTTACAGATGAACTCTGAATATGAACAGGATGATGTTTGTTTTTCAAAGCTAGAAGATTTTTCCGCCACCTACTCAAATACAGATCTTTCTATTAACTTGTCTTCAGATGATGAACTTCCGTTTTCAGACAAAGAGAGAGTTTGCACGCATGACTGGATTTATAATACGGTTGATGATGCTGTTTCGGATATTCATGCAGACCTTTTTGAAAAGCTAGTGGATTGTTATTCGTCTGAGCAGATTCGGTGCTATCTCATTGAGCAAAACCCTGAGTGCTACGAGAACGGATATATTCTCGTCTGATCCGTAGACCTCGATAACCCAAAGAGAGGAGACATGTATGAAAATCGGAATTGACCGAACAGCACTCAAACATCCGCGCAATCGAGACGCAGATTAATGCTCTCCCTTGTCCGAGCAACGACTGTGAGTGGGTGAATGGGTTCGCAGAAAAAGATGCGCTCGACGCCAAAATCCTCGATCTCATCTTTGAGGCGTCCGACTTTTCTCTCCGCAAGAACGGTTGTATGCAGTTCAACTACGCAATGGAGTATGTCATCAACTATCACAGCGCTGGAGGGTGGCTTGCCGTTCTTGATGAGTTCGAGCATGCGGGGATAAACCAAAGGAAAGGGTGGTTTAAGTCGGTTCGTTTTCTCGGGCGAGAGTCTGTGCGGATCTCGCTTTTTCATGTGTTTATGGTTTGTGGGCGGGGGAAATTTAAAAAATCTTGTTTTTATAAAAAATTGTTTCGAAACGGTTTTTCCTTTGTTGCAATATGTTTATAGGTAAAGCACATACCTACTTCGAAAAACAGCTTCCCTTTGCTCTGCGCGAGCGCTATTGGTAAAGGCTGTCGGAGAAACACTGCAACGATGCTAACGCATGCTAGAGGCATGTTGTGGTGGGTGTTATGCCCTATTAGAGGGGCTGTTATGGGCAAAGGTCCCTGCGTCGATTTGTCAGCATCGGCGTGGGGGCTTTTATTTTATATAATAAGCGAGCAGATGTCTGAATAGTTGTTATAGCTCGTTCAAACAATACTTAACTTACATAACAAACCGCTTGCAAATTCTTTTGTGGTTTTTGTTTTATTGGAATATACATGTTTGCTGTTTTTTTATTTTCATGGATTTTCAAAAATATATTTTCCGTTTTTATAAAAGCTATATAATATAACCATCTTGTTTGTTGGTTTTTATTGGAGGTGTTATTATGAAAATAAATTATCCCTTCGTAACCCCTGTTGTTTTGTTTTTTATTTTTTTGGTAGCTCTTTTTCTTTTTATCCATGTAAAAACTTCTAGTCAAATAGAAACTTTGAATTCAAACGAAACGATTATTTCTGCGGCGAGAGAGCAACTCAATATAATAAAAGATCGTGTCGAAAACACTCCTTATGATGATCTTGTGTTTGAATTCCCTTCTTCTCCTGTATATATAAAGGGGTATGACAGCCCGAAATTTTTCACATTCGATCCTGCTTTTGTTCTTTCTTATCGTGTTTTTCTCGGAGAAGAAAAATTTCTTGATGATAATACAAAAGAGCGCCTTGTTACAATTCATGTGATTGCAAAGATGGGTTGGGCTGATAGGGATTTTGAATCGACTGTTCTTGTTAGATCTAATCCATTAGAAGTGGATAATTGATATGAGGGGAAATTTCTATATAACGAAATGGAGAGTGAGCTGCGTTAACGCCTTTGTAACGTTCGAACTATTTTGATTATACAGAACTATCCATAATTAACCTTATGGATAGTTAAACGTGTTTTGTGAAAAATCTGAGTCGATTTCAAGATGTTTAAATAACCAATTTTCAATCTTTCCACTCCTTTTGTCTAAAAAGATATATAATAATAAATAAAGCCGAAGATTTTTCTTCTTGGCTTATCGAAAGGAGAAATATTTTTTATGAAACATAAAACAATTAGAGAGCGCATCCTTGACACTCTCTTAAGTCTTGATTTTTCTACATGGAAGTATTCTGGAGACGGAATACGAATCCAATATCGTAACGATGAAGCTTTACATGGTATTGAACGAGAAAAGCGTTTAAAAGACCTTAAATCCGCTATCTATAGCAATACAGGAGGCTTTTCCCTTACGCTTTGGGTTCCCGTCTTTAAACAGTCGTTTTTAACTTTAAATGAACTGAGTATTCAAGACTTGCCTGTTTCTGGAAGCGATTCCTTTAGGGAAATGGTTGTTTATCTTGGTGGAATTGGTAAAAAGATCGTCCTTGTTTATCAAAATGACTCTTGTGAAATGCACTTGTTTGACGATGATAACTCTGGTCTTATCACCATGCGCAACGATGAGTCCTTTGCGGCGCTCCCGAGTATGTTGGTTGATTTGATCGCTAATATGAACAGCGAATCAGAGTAATAAATAAATTTGTTGTTTTCAAGAAAGGATTAATTAAAATGAATGATTTTGTACGCTCTTTTGTTTTTGGTGGCTTGCTTTGTGCTTTCAGTGTGGGCGCCTCTGGCTTTGCCTCTGCTGATAATTCTTTGGATGTCGATGTTCAGGTTTGTCGGGATTCTCGTTGTGAGGCTATTCAACGTTCTGTCGAGCGTTGTCGTGAAAACAATCAAGATTATTGCGATATTAATATTGTTATGAGCGCCAATCCGGACAATAAGGTGCCTGATAATAAGCCAAAGGATTAACACCTTGATCGTCTAGATTTTCGTGTGCTTTCTGGAGTTGATTTTATGGATGAACTTTTAAACTGCCTAAAAAACAATATTCTTCGCATTTCCTATTCTCGTGTTATCGTTGAGACCGCCGCAGAAGATGCAGAGGAATACGCTTGTGTTTTGAATAAGGACACTTCTTTTTCAAGAGAATCTCTTGATTCGTTTCTCACCCCTATTCTCTTTTCTTTGAAAAAAGATTGGATGGTAAAAGAAATTATTCCGAACGGTGATTTTATCTTCCGTGGATTTGTTGTCTCGGAAAACCGTTTTTTAGTCGCTTTTTACCAAGGGATTTTTTATGGGATGGCTCCACTTAAAGATGGCGGAGTTCGTCTTACCGTTTCTTACGATTCAAATAAGGTGTTTTCTGGGGTTGTCTTTTCTGATGAGGCTTGCAATTTAATTGATTCGTTTGTCGGACAGGTTCTTTCTGGTGATTTACCAAGAAAAGATTGTGCAGATGCACTCCCCCTTCCATCCAAGCGTGAGTTTCCTTTTTAAATGTGGAACCCGATTTATTTTTCCTTTATTGACGAACCTAATGTTATATAATAAACATATCAAGAGTTCGTAGCAAAGAAAGGAAGATAATTATGAAGCCTGTTTTTAAGGTTGGAGAGTCTTTTGAGGATATCAAGGAGAGCTTCCTTCGTAAAAAGATGCTTTCTCGTCACAACAGCAATGAAGATACTTCAACATATCTTACGGAAGGTGTTATTGATGATATGATTCGTCATCTTGCCGGAGAGGTTGTCGATGCTGTTTGGGCGAAACATGGCGGTCTTATCGGTGAGACAAAGATGCTCTATGGGTTCTCCCCCGATATTGAGTTGTTTGCCTTTTGTTTTTCTGGTGAGCGTCGAATCGGCTTTTTGTTCTATCAGAAAGATGTTGTTATGAATGATCGTGCAGAGGATTACCTCCTCACTGACGATAATGTTATATTTGACCTTTCTGATATGGATGCGTGCCGAAAGTTGTTCTGGGATAATGTCGCAGAGCTTTACGCACAAGCGGTTATTGAGAGAGAATGCGGAAAGTCTTTAAAAGATCTTTGCGTTCTTTGTAAAAGATGTAATCAATAAATATTTTAAGAGGGCTCCCATGCGAGCTCTTTTTTCTTTTCTTATTTTCTCCTGTGACGTATAATTAGTTTAAGTCGTTGGTGTTTTGGGGCTGTGTCCTCTAGAAAGGAGTTCCTCATGTGGAACTTAATGCCCGAAAGGGTTGTGATGGGGTGCTATAAGCACGTCATAGGTCTTCGTCCGGGAACGGCGGACCATTTGCTCCGAACGGCGGTTCCTGTCGGAACTGTTCGCTCAAAAAAGAATCTTTTCGGCGGCGTGTTCGAGTTTTCTGACCGCGTTGCCATTGTGGTTCTTGATGAGCCGTTCGGTACAGTCGTCCCTCGTCGTGGTCTGGTTGAGTCTTTCAACCGTATCTCTCGCAATTTCATGGCTTGTGACATTGAGCTTATCGCTGATGTCCTCCAGAAATTTGTTGAGACTGTCACCGGCAAAGGGAAATCGTTGCGATCTGCTTAATAAGATTCGTGACAACAGGAGAAGCGCGAAGTTTGTTTGCGCTTCTTTTTATTTTGAATACACCTCTTGTTTTAAGATGTTATAATGGTCCAAAAGGGTGTTTGTCTATTGGTCTATAAGCTATAAAAAATGATTGTTAACATCTTACAAATAACTTTCGAGTATTTTCCCAAAAAATAACAAAAAATTCCACAAGAAAAAGTTTTTTGTTATATAATAGTCGTTGAAATAAGGTCTTCCTTATTAACACCGTATATGTTTTTTAATAGAAAGGATATTAACCATGAAGAATTTTGTAAAGTCGATGTTTGTTGTCGGAGCTCTGTTTGTCGGAGCAAATGTTGCGGGCGCCGCCCCCGCAGCGCAGAGTATGGAGATTGGGCAGGTTTACGTCTGTCAGGATGGATCGTGCGTCCCGTTTGAGGTTTCGCCTAACGCGTGTGTTAGTTCTGGTGCTCCTGATTCTTTCTGCGAGCTTACGCTTGAGCTGGTTGAAGGGTTTTCTACGCCAAGCTCGAATGATTAACCTCCTTTGAGGTGTTGGAGATGGAATACACTTCTGATGTTATTCTGACGTTATTTAAAGAGGATTATCGAAGATTAGACCGAGAGGCTCGCGATTCCGGACGCCGTTCTTTTGTTCAATTCCTGAATCGAGGAAAACTATACAATTCAAAGGTTGACCCTCGACTCGTGTATTTGATATGGCGGTCGGTGAAGTGGCATAAAAAGAACGTCAACGTTTCTTTTGTGGAAAGCTTTTTAGAGGAGTATAAAATTCCCTACCACTTTCTCCGTGTTGGCATCTGTGGCGGTGCAGATGTGGAAGAGCGCTCTTTCCGTCTTGATGAAGAATCAACATTTTCTTATTACAGTTGTCCTATTGCTGTGACAACAATACACTTTTTTAATTTGGTTGGATTTTAAGAGAGAGGTCTTGCGACCTCTCTCTTTCTATATTGTTCGAAAGGAGACTAAATTTTTAAAGATTTGATGAATGATAACTTCTCATTTATTGCTTCTCAAATAACTTCTATTTTGAGCTCATATGTTTAAGTGTGGGCTTTTTATTTTGACTATTTTGTTGTATGGAGTATAATTTTTACGAGTTGAGGTTATTGTTTTTTTTTAGAAAGGAGGAGTGCATTATGCGTGCATTCCATAGTAATTCTATGTCTTCTCTCCTTAATGGATTTACAAAGGAGCAGAAAGGGCGAAACAAGTTTCACACCGACATTCCCACTGGGCGCTTTAAGCCCTTTGGGATGTCTAAGCCGGTCTCCCTGAATGAGCGCCGTGCTCAGAAGGAAAATATATACGCTTTTGCGTAACATGTTTTCTTAACCAAAAAGAACCGTTATATGGCGGTTCTTTTTTTTATACTTACTTGTCTTACACGTTTTATTTAAGTTTATCTCATTCATTTATTAAAAAGTCTTACTTTTTACTGTTAAAAATAGTATAATTCATATTATTAAATTTTTAGAGGTGAATGTTAATTATGTTAGATGTTTTTGAGCAAATTCAAGATTCCGTTTTAGGGCAGAAGGTTTCTCCTAAGAGTGATTTTTCTCCCGAACGGTTTCAGGCTCTCGTGTCCCTTGTCCTAAATAGTAACATATCAAAGATGCTTTTCTTTAATCCTTCGTTCTCTTCAATAGACCAAGAGAAGAAAGATGTTGGATCAATTCTTCTCATTGGAAATTACGCCTCGACCAGACGTATTCATTTAGATTATGATACTCCTTCTAATTCCATTGATGTTACGTTTTTCCAAGGAGATAGGGATTTAACATCCTATACCGGCGGAGGAGTAAAAATTAATAGCCGATGGATAACGCGTATGATTGATGGGTTGTCCGATCCTGATGAGGGCGATGCTCAGTACAACTTTTTTGTATCTTGTTTAAAGCAATCTTTCGCCGAGAACGTTCGTGATCTGGTTATTAAGGATCGTATTCGTCTTAATGAGTTCTTGGCTCCGACGATGAAGCGTTTCGACACACCCCTATCAACCCGTTTTCCTAATCCATCACAACGACTTAACTAAAACGACCGCCAATCTTTCTCCTTGGCTTATAAACAACAGTAAGAAAGGCTAAATGACCTTAATGAGTTACAACGACCTACAATCATCTATACTTCACTCTATTCAATCCCAGTCCATATCAGAACTAAGTACGTTTGACTTAAACGTTTTCTCCCACTTCATAAACAACAACATTATAAAAGGCTCCCCTATGCAAACGGAAAATCGTTTTCTAGGCAGTCTTATATTGGAGGGCGGAAACCAAAAGGTTCGAAGAATTGACTTGTACGCACACGAACATGAACGTCTTTCTGTTAAATTCTTTCATAACTCTATTTATGTCGGATGTCGTAAACATATATATTTTTTAAGTGCAACAGCATCTTTGGAAGATATTTACTCAAATCTGTTAGATTATTTATTCTCCTCGTTTTCTTCACAAGTCTTTCTTGCTATTCGACATTGGCATTTAACGGAAAAAGAGTTCTTCTATCATCGCCCTCTAAATGTCGAGAGTGTAAGAAGCACCTGTTATTGTTTAAGGACTCTCGCTAAAAATATATCCACTTTGGCTAATCGAATCGAGACTTCTCCTGAGACAGTAAATCTAGATGTTATACAAAGAATCACCACAAAAGAATTCGCTGATGTTCAAAGACAGTTTTGTACTTAACAATAATATGCACGGATATATAATGTCCGTGCTTTTCTTTATTACAAATCTTTTTATAAACTTACTGATGTATAATATGTCTTAGATGTATTCGGAAACGACCAAAATGTTTTACTCGTATTTATTAAACACTATCCATCTTTAAAGTGAGGTATTTATCATGGAAACAAATATTGAGAAAAACGGAGCTATTATTGACGAGTCCTTGAATGAGGATGATGCCATCATTTATCCTTATGATAGAGACATGCCTTTGGATAAACTTCTAGAGGCTCTATCTAGCTTTGATGTAACCCTTCTTGAGTCTGATAATGTATCGGTTCGTAAACATGCGTCTTTTTCCTTGGAGTTTTTGATTTCTCGTGCGGCAGAACTTATTTCTTCCGAGGAGACATCTCCAACGAGTGTCGCTCAACAAATTGCGCTTAAACTTCCTATAAACAACCCTTCTTTCGTAATGCTTTTTGGTAACACAGCAAACATGCGCGAACATATGAAGGCTATCACTAACGCATGTAAGCATCTCCACTCTCTTCATGACGAACAGCAAGAAGTTCTTGCTAGATCTGAAAAGGCTTTTAAGGACTATAATGCTCACAAGGAAATGTTGGACGCCAAAAAGAAGGGCTTCCTCTCTCGCTTTTTTATCAAGGAAGATACCGAGAAGGAAGAGGAACTCTTTGACTTTTACAACTACTATCAAGGACGTGTGCAAAGAAGTCTTGAGCTTATCGAAAAAACCGCTTCTGATATCAAACAGTTAAAAGAAACACTCAAGCATCTTGAGGAGACTGATCGAAACATTCGAAAGGATCTTTCCGCGTTTTTCTCTAAGTTTGATATGTAAACATATTTAAACATATCTATTAAAATTTATTAATATCTATCTATACCTATACAAGCACTCTTCATTCTATTCATTTACAAAAGACTTTATTTCCATTTCTCTATGGGAGTGCGTTAAACAGAACATGCTCTACACCTAAAAAACAATAGAATCACTATATAGACGCTGATCCTTATATGGGTGGCGTCTTTTTTTTATTGGATTTATCTTTTTGATGATACTGTACGTAAATAAGCGGAAATATACTTATTAATACTTATCAAGCCCTATTTAGTGTTTTACGTATAAGCGTTTACTTATGCTTATTTATCTTTATAAATATATTCAGAACGCTAATTGTTTATAATTACATTTATTTTATATTACTCATCTTTATTCAAATATAACAGCGTGTTTTTATTACTAATTAAATATATAAATCAGTATTTAACTTTGTTTATTCGTATATAACCTTATTCGCCCTCTATGTTTCCCTTCAATTCGATATATTTTCATTGGGAGCGACTAGGATTTCCTGTTGAACTTCTATAAACTTTTAAAACCGTTCAATTTACTTTCTATCGATCGTAAATACATTCAAAAAACGGCACTTCTAACCACACCTTCTAACCGCTCTATTTCAATAAACATTTCTTGATTTCTCAATACTTTTTATACCGTATATATTTTTTACAATTAAACTTTAAACCTAATTTATACAAATAACATTTTGGTTTAAATAGCAAAAATGACTATTATAAGTAATATTTACAAAGAAACTGTCTGTCAACTAAAACGCCTGAAATGTCTTAGGAAAACGTCTTAAAACACCTTGATTCATTGTCTTTCGGTTCTTTTTGCTGTTCTTTTATCCTTACCGTTTTACGCCCTAATGATTTGATATGACTAATTGCTAAAGGACCTAGCTTTAAACCCTTGTTTTAGACTATTTAAAAATGCCTAAAACACACCCTATTTAAACTAAAAACTTTCTTTTCATCGTTTTTACAGAGACTTTAATGAACGTTTGCTTATCGCTCTTTTTGAGTGTTTTTAGTTAACCTTTCCAAAACACAATGAATACATGGGTTAAAAAGCTTTTTATCTTAGAAAAATCTATACTCTGACATATATTCAACAACCTTTTAGACAGCCTGTTTTCTCCCCTTTAAGCTTAATTAGTATGGCTACGTTTGATTTGTATAATTTGTTGTTTTATGATCTTTACCGCAACCCCAACTCTCGTTTTTAACCGCTTAAGACACCTTCTCTTTACACTTATACAGTCCGCATCACATCTCTGTTTGACGCATTACAACACCATCAAGAGTGCTTCTTTCCACTTGGAGATACGCTTGACCGTCCGTCCTTTAACACCGATAACTTCTCGTACAATCGATTAATAATCCATCTTCCCCACTCTTTTTAAACTCTTTTCTCGCCTATGTTTTACAGTATCATAATTCAATCCCATCAGCCGAACACCTATACTCGTCTCCCCTCCCCCACTAATAACTTCGCCCCATATCTTTCGCGTTCTTACATCACACTTTCCGCCCCACCCTTTTAAGAACCACACCCTCTTTCTCCTCTTCCTTTCAACTCCAAGGCTGAAGATATACAAATACAACAAATGAATAAAGCAAAGACCCTACATCTTTAACCCGCTTACAAGATAATTTATGTGTTCGTGCGTCAGAAAATGTGTGTTAAAAGGCGATAAAAATAGTCTTTTACGAGAAGTTTATTTAAACATGGCAAGGAGGAAGATAAAAGAAAACGGTGATTTAAAAACGTTAAAAAACCACGTTTTTAAATCAAAAAAGGTATATAAAAAATCAAAAAGATTTTTTACATACCAGTTTCCTCCGAATACCTTCGGTATTCTACGGAAAATCTTTAAGACTTCTGGCGAAGCCTTAAAGATAACGTTATTTTTTATCCGCCATTTTCCTTATACTATTGTTGAATGATTGTTATTAAAAAGCGTTTCTGCTACAATTCTTTCGAGCCTCTTTTCTCAGGGGGTGAAAATGTTTTATTTTATTTTGTTTAGAGAAGGTGTTTTGTATATGTTAAAAAAGGAATTCGTTAAAAAGGTATCTGACAAAACAGGACTTACTGTTAGAGCATCAGAAAAAGTGGTCAATGCGGTTCTTGATACAATTGTTGAGAATATATGCCAAGGAGAAAAGATTTCCTTTATCGGTTTCGGAACGTTTTATTCCATGAAACGCGCCTCTTCTGTTGGAAGAAACCCAAGAACCGGAAAAACGATCCCTATTGCTGAAAGAACAATTCCAAAATTTAAATTCGGAAAAGTTTTTAAACAGACGGTTCTTGAAGCAAAAGAGAACGGATCCCATAAATCAAATAAGTCTAATTGAATTAGTTTTTGAGATATAAGGGCGGATGATGAAATATTATTCGCCTTTTTAAAAGTAAAAACAATTTCTCTTATCTATGGTAAACTTATGTTGTCATGATAAAAGAAAGGTGTGGTGAGTCTTTTGTTTAGATTGTTTTGTTGTTTGATTTTATTCAGTGTATTTCTAACTCCGATACACTTCGTTTTTGCCAGCTCAGATAAAGATGTTCTTGTTGAACTGGCTGGTTATGGGAAATGGTGGGATAAAAATTCTTGTGTTACACCAGCAATCCACAAAAGTAAAACTGATTGGGTCGGACGGTTGTGTGAAGAAAACGTTGATGTAAAAGAATGTTCCTTAAGTCAAGTTAATGCGCAAAAAGAAAAGGTCTCCTGTGTAGATCGTTTGGCTTCAAAATATCCTAGCCGCTGGAACTTTTATACATCCGTTAATTTCAATTCGAATCATGACTTGTATCGGTTCTTAAACCCCTATCCAGAGGTTCATTACGATCATGATGGTAAAGTTGTTCCAGAAGTTTTAAACTGTCCTTGGATTGCAAAAGCGCTTCATACGGAAAAATTTTCAGATGTTGTCTTTTCTGTAGATATTAAAAACAGAAAATTTCTTTTTAAGAATCTAACAGATCAAACATATGGAGAAATTTCAATAGGACTGACAGTATATAGAGAAAATAAAAATGGATCTCGAATTGTTTTTTCGACCATTAATGGTGGTGGAGCTTATAGCTTATCTGCCAACCAAAAGTTCACTGTAGATGAAAGTGGAATTGTTTCAATTAAGTAAATAAAAACGGGCTGTAAAAATACAGTCCGTTTTTTTTAGAAAAGCTTTTATACAGCGACCAAAATGGTTCTTAAAAGCTTTTCTTCTTCTTTGTCTCTGGTCGCTTTTACCGAGAAAATCTCTACTTCAAGAGAGTTCTCGTGACGACGAGAAACTTTAGCCCGATCAAACCGAGCGGACCAATCATGATCCTTTCGGTTCGGACGGGCTATTCCTGTGTCACAGGAAATTGTACCTTCCATAAGAAGATCATTCCCCGTAACTCTAATCTCCTTTTCGTGGAGGCGGCACTCTCCTTTGAGCACCAGCACTGGGCGAGGACCAAGCCTCGCCAGAAGTAAGTCGTATTTATCCATCATTGGTAAATACACCCCTTTCCTTTCTAAAAACAATAATCTACTCTTTCTAAATAATACTTTTATTTTTATAACAAGACAAATAAAAAAGAACTGGGTGTATTCCCCAGCTCTTTTTTATTTTACTCTTCGATAAAAACTTCCAGATTAATGCTTTCGAGTTTCTTTGATGGAAGTTCTGAAAGCACTGAACTTATATCCTTAACAAAGAATTGAATTTTTGTTTCCGGATCAGTTTTCTTAAGACAGAATACCTTAACGTCCTTGTTGTTTTCATAAAGGTTAACAAGCGCATTTTCAACATCTGATGTAAAGTTTTCGCAAATCACAATGTTATCTGGTTCGTTTGAATCCGGGCGTGTCGCTGCAAAAGCATAACATCCATCTGTTTCCGCAAGGAGTGTGAGCGAATATCTATTTGCAAGCCAATTACAAACTCTTTGCAAATCATTGTTTTCTTTTTCAAACTTATCCAACACCTGCTGGTTGTATTGATTAATAATATTCTTTACTTCATCCAGTGTAAGAATCGGATGAGATTCGTGAATTTCATTATCTTCTGGGTTCTGATTTTCGCCTTCTTCTGAAGATCGGAAGGGGTTCTCTTCCTCTCCTGTCCCAGCAGATTCCATCGGAACGTATTCATCGTTCTCTGTAATCTCATTATTCGTTTCGATGTTTTCTTCCTTCTGATGTTCGTTTTCTTCATCTGAGCCAACATAATGAACAAAATCGTTCTCATCAAGATAAAGTCTTGAGTCTTCATTAACCTGCTCTCTTGTGGCAAATGAATCCCATGTCGTTAGCTGATTAAAGTGAACCATTTGTCCTTCTGAATTTTTTACTGCGTCAACAATAGCTTGCTTCATTTTTAAAATGAAACCTCCTTCAAAATAAAATTAAAAAACATTTCTTAATCGGATTATAGCAAACATATTCTCCTTTTGTTCCAATATAGAAAAAACTGAAGTTTTTTGTTATTATATTTATGAAAGAGGTGAGATTCATGGTTCTTACTATACGTACAAAATATGATGTCGGAGAGCGTGTTTTTTTACGTTCCAAGGCGGAAGACGGATTAATTATAGAAGATGCTTCTTTGAATGAAGAAATTGATTTTGAAACAGGAGAAAAATACTATCGAATCGTTTATTCTACACTTACCGGAGATGGACGAGAGAGAGATTATTACGAAGATGAATTAATTTAAAAGAAAAGAGCGGTTATCCCGCTCCTTTTTTATATTACGTTCGCTTTTTTTAGTTCTTCTTTTGTAAACCCTTTAGGTTTCATCGCTTGTTTCATCTTTTTGATTTCGTCGTCTGAAATAGATGTTGGTATCCCTCCGGCAGTAAGAATAATTTTACATCCAGATGTTGTTCTAAGGACATCCCAAACATCCTCTGTAAGACGGCATTTCACAAACACATAATCGGCCAAGTCTCCTCTTGATTTGTGAATCACCGTTTTCTCCGTTCCGTTTGCTTGCTTCCTTTTTACTTTAGATAGTTTCGGCGGAGGAACAAAAAAATCTTTGATTTCATGTTTTAAAAAATTACTTTTGATTATGTCTTGTACGTTCTTAACATATATCTGGCTATGATTAAATTGAGTTACAACTGTATACCATGCAAACTCTGTGCTTGTCTTAGATAAATCAACTGATGCTAACTTTTGTGAAATTCCCATAGAAAATCCTTTCTTTCATCAAAGTCCATAACGGCGGAAACCCACTGCCTTTAGGTATGTAGAGTTCCCGTCCCGCCTCCTTTCTGTATTTTCAACAAAGAATATGATATAATTTTATTAGCGCAGACTCAAGGCTATTTCGGGGCGAGAGAACCGTTGGAGGTCTGATGTGAACCATCAGATCTTTAAGACACTCGTTCCGAAATACGGCGAGAACACGCCTTTAGGAACCATGTTATGAATAACTGTCTCGGAGCAAACTCCTTGGCAAGCTGACAAAAAAGAGCCGTTTTATAGGCTCTTTTCTTTTATCTATTTTATTTTATCATTTTTTACATCCCAAATCCGCCCTGACCTTGTTTTGTTTTTGGTTTCTGTTGAACTTCGTATTGGTTGTTGAATTTAACCTTTCTTCCTTTTAAAAGTGTTGTAGTTCGGTTAAAATCCCAAGAGGTTAATGGATCTGAATAAGAAGAGTCTGTATCATAGTTCTCCCCGTTTTGAATATCCTCTTCTGAGAATCCAGATTCCATAAGAAGTCTTTTGGAAAGGTCGAACAAATCTTGATTGCTTAATGTGGATTTATCATTATTCGCAGTTTCATTTTCTCCAGAAATCAAGTTGTGAATCATCCCAGCTAAACTATTTGCTTTGTTAGAACCATCCAAGTCATTGTGCAAACTGTCTTTTAAAATATCTGAAAATCCGTTTTTAGAATATCCACTATTAGACTCATCTGAACTTGAAAGGTCTATTGGTGTATATCCGGCTCGTCCATAATTATCAATAGAGCTTGAGCTAAAAAGTGGAGGGTTTCCATTTTCATCAACTTCTCCCCCGTCCAACCCGAATGAGTCTGTCGTTAAACCATTGGGATAGTTCGCACTTGGAATTGTGTTTTTATCTCCTCCAAAGAAGTCATCTAAATTTCCTGTTCCGTTTTCCCCACCAGAAGAACTCATCCAATCAAAATCCGATCCGTTAAAACTTTCGGATTTTACATCATTTAGCAGATCGTTTACTTGTGAGCCAAGTCCTTTTCCTTTGGTCCAGTCAACTTGATTCTCTTTAGGGGCTGATTGCGATCCGCAGAAAGCATTTCCTAAAGAACCGCAAATATCTCCAGTTTTGTTTGCTCTCGCTATTGCATCTGACGAAAATGCGTTTTTCCCGTCGCTTGAACAATTAACATTAAACTTTGAACAAAGCTCTGCATTTACCTCTTCTTTTGATTTTGTACCACAAGCAACACCATATTTTTTACAAGCGTCATCAGCGGAAACGTCTTGTGTTTTCCAGCCATTAAGGTTCTTACTTCCGGAAGATGTTCCATCGGACCACCCCCATTTATTAAGATTATTGTCGTTAATAAATCCACTAGAACCGGAAAGCCCGGTGGAGCCTTGGTAAACGTCAGCGTTAATTTGTGTAACAAGAGTTCCACTTACATTTTTAGTGTTTTTCCCTGTGCCTTTTAAAACCATCTCAGTATTAAATGTAATTGAGCCAGATTTCGCTCCACCTTCTTCTGTGTCAAAAGACGTATATCCAACTGTCGGTCTTGTTTTCACTCCGGGCATTGTCACGTTATAACAAACAGCTTTTACGTTGTCCCCTACTTCCGGATTCCCATTGCTTGCCGCACAAACTGGAAAGCTTCGAATTCCTGAAAACTGAAACCCATACGAAACTCGTTTTCCAATAGGGATTCCTCCCATCATGCTTAATATTGTCGAACCAATAGCATCTGCTGATGTTGCTTCTGACGGAGATCTTTTGGATGTTTCTATTGGTGTTCCCCCATTGAGATCTCCGGCATGTCCCCAACCGATGCCTTTATATGTACTATCGCCTGATCCAACACCCACACCAATACCACTCGTTATATCTGAAGCATTAGAGGTTATTGGTGTGATTGATAATAAGAAAAATCCCGCTATTGTTGCGCCTAAAAATCGTTTTTGTTTTTTTGTTTTCAATAGTTTCATTTTATCGCGCTTTTGCGCTCCCACCTTTCTAAAAAGGACGTTGTCTTTTACTCTTTGAAAATTATAGCATTTCGCGTGATTTCTCTCAATAAATATTTGGTATAATTGAAAAAAGTATTCTAATGATAAAGACAGGTGGTTAGATGTATATAAATAGTTCTAGCGAAAACAATTTAGTAAATTTTGTTTTCAATCTTTATAAATTGTTAAATGTTCCAAACGAAACAGATCGTAATCGAGAAGCTTCTGTTCTGACTCAACGGTTTTTTAGTGAAACAAAAATTTCTGTTCTTGAGGTGTTTGTTTTTATTGATAAACATTGTTCTTCTATGGATACAGCTTCAGAATTAATTAAAAAACTTTGTGTAACGCAAGAAGAATTAGAAGTATTTTGCTCTCGACGTTCTGATATTTGTTTGTTATTTGATGAAAATTTACGTTCTGTTTTAAAAAAGAATAAAGACAAGCGTTATATTTGTACAGAAGATGTTTGTAACATTTTGTCCGCGAACCGACAGGTTGTTTTAGGATTGATGCGCAGTGAAAAACTTCCTGCTTATAAATTAAACAACCAGTATCGTGTTGATTATGACGATTTAATTTCTTTTATGGCGGGAAACCGTTACCGAAAAAAGCCTATAAAAAAGAATATTATCGCCGCCGATGAAAAAAAGACTCCGCGTCAAAACAATGTTGATAATGATGATGGGTCCGAGAATAAAAATAGTTCGTTTGTTATACTTAATAAGAACGATTCCGAGGAACAAGTTGAATCCAACCTTAGTATCGCGAATATGATTCAAGAGAAAAAAGAAAAGATTTCAATTGATATATGAAATAAGGGGGTGTCGGGATAGTGGAAGCTAATTTAAGTTCAAATTTGAAAACAGAACAACATTTATGCGATAAGCCAAAAGAACGAGGGGCTTTAAAGTATAAAAAACAAGAACAAATCCGTTTAAATAAAGAAGGTCTTGATGTGAATTCTCCGAACCAAAACATATTAAATATAGATCCTCCCGTTAAACGAAAACGTGGACGACCAAGAAAGAATAAAGATGTTCCGTTTATTGGTGAGGAAAAAGAAAAGCCCGTAAAAAGAAGAGGGCGTCCTCCGGCTTCCGTAAAAAAGCAAAAAGAATCTTCCCAAGGGTTAAGTTCTAATGAAAAAAAGGAAAGTGTAAAGAATATACTTTCCTCATTAAAAAAGATTGTTGTTCGTTTACAAAAAGAGCTCGCTGAGAAAGCAAAAGAAATTGAAGCTTTAGAGTCGCAGCTTAAGACGGTTAAAAAGAAGCCTTCAAAGCCTGATGTGATTAAAAACATGGTCGTTAATCCAGATGGAAGTAAGGATTTTAATTTTGGCATTCGAAAACCTGTTTTAAATTGTGAAGAACTTCTGTCTGGGAATGCTTGGGAAAAACATTTAATTAACAAATGGGTTTACACATATAACGCAAGTGAAGGACGAAATATCTTTTACAAGCATATCATGGTTGATTCTCGGCTTCTCCAAGTGACCTATTCTGGACTCGATCTTCTCGGGGATGGGGTGTGGATTTTATATAAAACTCGTCTTTATGAAAAGGGCGATGATTTTATGGTTGAGCCACAAGAGTATATGTTGAAATTTGGTTCTTTTGAGTGTGAAGATTATCTTCAAGAGCTTCTGAATCACAAGTTTATTACAGAAGAAGAAAAACAATTGCTTTCAACAACATCTGGGCGAGAGAAATTAAAACAAGGTCTCCCGATGATGAATGAAGGTATGGTAGATTAAGAAAGGAAGGTCCTCAAGGTTTTGAGGGGAACATTATGAATGAAAGAGCGTTAAGTAGAAAAGAATTAGATCAAACATTTAATATGTTCAAAAGCGTAAAGAACATTAATTACATCAGTTTCCTTGGAAATGTTGCCGCATCTTCAGTTTCGAAGCGTGGTGTAAATCCTAGTTTTGAATATATTGATGTTAATAAGCCCGGGCGATCTGGATATCAAACAATGCGTATGATGATTGAAATTCCAAGTCCTTTTAGAAAAGGGGCACAAAACAAGGCATACAAAACAAGAATTCCGATTTTTACAACCGATCTCGCCGCAGAGGAAACAAAAGATATTTATAACAGCGGTAATTTCTTTGAATATGTGGTTGGTGTTGGACGACTACAAAATTATAAGGTTGTTTCCGATATTAAATACAACCCGGATTTTATGCATCTGCTTTACACCAAAATTGTTGATGGCTTGAATTTGCCAAAAGAAATGGTTGGTGAAGTCGCTCGCTCCATTGGAATGTTGAATGGATATTACGAGAAAAACTATATTCCGTTAACAACAATCTGGTCCAACAGCTTTCAAGATGCAAGCAGTTATGTTTCAAAACTTGAAGAAGCCGGTGAGCTTATACAATATAACGAGGTGTTTTTACAGGGGCTCGTTTATATGCCTCCAAGTATTCGAGTTATGGACAAGAAGGATTACATTCTTCATTTTAAGGTTCGGATAAAGAGAACAAACTCTCCTGTAAACCAAAACGTTCCATTACTTTTCCGTGCAGACTATGATTATATTAACGTTATTGCTTTTGGAGAAAAAGCACTTGAATGGTTTGATAAGTTGAAACAGGGGCATCCCGTTCGCGTGCGAGGACGACTGGAAAGTTCTAAGTACCGAAAAGCGAAAAAGTTAAGTGATCGAGAAAAAGTTATCGTCGCCGAAAAGTTAGGTATCAAAAAGAATGATGAGATCATTCATGATATCACCAACTTTTTCATGAATAATAGTGTCCCTATTGAATTCCCAACTTTTAATGTCTGGGCGGACGAGATAGAGACTGGGCTTGAAGAGATTATGTGTGATCCGGTTCCAGAAAATGTCCAAAAGTTTTTGGACTCAACATCCGAATAATCCGGCAAATAAAAATTAAAGTTAATCTTTTTTGCAAAAATAAAAGCTGTTTTTGTTATATATTAATTCTGAGAACAAATTTTTATTTTCGGAGGTGACAAAAATGGCTTTTATATTTTGTGTCGTTTGTTTTAGTGTTTCGATGTTTTATGTTGCAAAATATGTTCGCGTAATTAATTCTGCATCTCCAGATGACGCTGTTTCATTCCATGATATGAAATTATATCGCTTGATTATACAGTCTTCCGTGGTGTTTTCTTTAATTGCGTTAAATATATAAAACATAAACTCGTAGAATGCGGTTAATGTTATGGAATATTTAACAAAGGAAGAATATGATTTTTTAGAATGGATCTGTCAAGAGACTGACCTTTCTATTTGGATGATTATAAATGAATATAGAAATCATAAAAAGATAGACTGTGCGTTAATGCTGTTTTCTTTGTTTGATAAAGGATATCTAGAGGGCGTAGATTTTCGCGGAGGGGTAAAAAAAGAGCAGGGCTCTGTAAAGGTTCCTGTTTTAACAAAAGGTTTATTTAAATCTATTTGCCCAAGTGATAAATATAAAGCCCTCTTAAAAAAATGGGAAAATCATGAAAAACATCTTCAAACAAGAAACGACGATTTTGTTTCTATTAACGAGGTCGGTGTTGTTTTAAACCAGTTTGGTTATGATGTTGTAAAAGATAACGAATTTTCTTTGGAAGCTCGACAAGGGTTCTGTCGTTTTTTTGTATACGCCGCTCCGTTAAGCTGGTTTATTCGTTATGAGCACTTAGATCAAATCATAAAAAAAACTCACTCAATACTTCTTGTTGTAAAAAATGAAATGATTAAAACGAAAGCTATTGTAGCTATTGAGCACTGGATACGAGAAAGATATATTAGGCTTCCTCTTTTTTTAGAAGATGGAAATGCTTATTCTGTTATAACTATGGATGAATTAAAAAGATCACCAACATTTCCTAAAATATTGCCTCAGAATAGCAATAGGTATAGTTAATAATGGCGCGGATTACTTTTGGTAATTCGCGCTTTTTGGTACAATTATTGAAAACAAACAAAGGAGTTGAATCTTATGGGTTTAGGCGAAGAAAATATTCGTCTTCGTATGCGTCTTAACGCATTAAAAGAGCAAAATGATAGATTAATTGGCACTGTTAAGGTTTTGGAAGCCACAAATGAACAGCTTACTTTAAAAAATGAATCTCTTGAAAAATTATATAAAGAGTTTAAAGACGCATTTGAAGATGTGTTTATTCGTAATGTAAGTGATTCTTGGGCAAAAGTGGATGAAGATACAAAATCAAAAATGAAAACCCAAGACAAGATTTATTTTTTTAATCGCGAAGTCAACAATACCAAAATTGCAATACGCGATTATTTGCTTGAAAAAATAAAGGTTGTAGAAAAAGAAAAAGACGATATCATTGCAAGTCTTGAAAAAAAAGTCGCGGAATTAGAAAAAGAAATTAGCGCAAGAGAAAATAGGAAATATACAAGGGATGAAGAACCCCAAGCTCAAGACATCGAAAGTCCTTCGGATGCTTGGGTCGGAAAACCAAAAGAGGATAATGAAGAAAGCCCCGATAACGCTAAAAAGAGAGAGGCTCAAAAGAAAGCGTTTACAACAAAAGGTGGAAGTGCTTTTAATTTTATGCGCCCTAACGATTTTGATAAAACAGCTCCACCAACAAATAATTTTGAACCGGCTAATGAGGAACCAAAAATACATTTGGAGTATACGCCTGTTACATTTAAAGAAATTTCATCTGATAAGGCTATAACAGAGAATAAAAAATACATTCCTGTAATTGAAAAATTAGATGTTATGACAAAAGATGAGCAGGTAGCTCTCTTGACCCCAATTGTCTCAAAAATCAATGAGGTTATCCCACAGGATAAACAACCCGTTATATTTAACCTTTTAAAAATTGTTGGTGAAACAGGGCTCTTCACAACAAAAGATCTCGAAGAAGAAATTCAATCACGTCTTAATAATGATCGGTTTGCTAAAGAACATTCGGTTTTAGAGCGCATCATTGGAAAAAATCCAACGGTCACATTAAGAAACCATTTAGATCTAGGTTGTAATGCTGGATTGTTTGAAAAGCTTGATACGCCTGTTGCGGGAGGAAAAGGACGACCTTCAATTCCATATGTTATCTCTGAAAGTGGAAACTGGATGTACGCTCAAATTACGAAAGATGATCCTGTAAAAAGTCTTTACCTTTCTATGGCGAAAGAGCAAAAATCATCCGAGCATGCAACTAACATTAAAAAGGTTCTCGATATACTTGAAAAGAACCAATATGTGTGCACACAAGAAGATAAAATAGATCTTCCAGATGGAAGAAGCTCCATTTGTGATATTCTTGCCCAGAAAAAAGGGCAACAATTCCGGATCGAAGTTGAAGACGGTAATTATCCAAGAGAATCTTACTTTGAAAAATATGAAAAGATATTGCGTGTTGGAAACTGGTTGATTTTCATTTCGCCAAATGTTGAAACACGGGATAAAATAAAAATGTACTTCTTGGATTTCTTGAACGAAAGAATATATAATGGACGAGATGGGTTCGTTCAGGCAGGTAAAAAATACATTTTCTTGTCCATAGCCGATCTTCAAAACAACCCGGACATTATTTATACTTCAATGATGCATGAAAATTAAAAAGGGGGAATCAAACAAATTATGGATGCAATAAAAGATTTATTGTATTTTATCTATGTTATCCATCAAAATGCATTTGTTTCGCTTTATTACTTTGTGATAACGAATGTTGCCTTTGTCCTCCTCTTATTCTGTATGTTATATGTTTTCAATGTAAAAAACACTATTGCGGAACGAGAAACCATACGTCCAATCCGAAGACATATGGGACAGGCTCCGTATCGACCATCTCAACAAAAATGGGGCGGGCTTGATGAAGACATTGTGCTTATGACACTCAGCAAAGAGAGATCTAAACTGATTGGATTTTACATAGCGATTCTAGTTTCAGCTTTAATTTGCTTCTTCTTTGCCACAAAGGTTGTTCTCTATATGCTAACGGCCATGTGGATTGTTGGTGCTCTATCTGTAAAACTTCTTGAGGGTGACCAAAAGGAAATGGCAGATAAAATTGAAAACTACGCTTTAGGTTACTGCCTCATCTTGATTGTGATAAAGATCATGATTGGTCTTGTTGTTGGAACTCCAATATCCGAATGGAGTCGTTCTCTTGGCGTTGCACTTCCTGCCGCCGCATCAGGAACCATCTCTGGATACCTTCCGATGATGTTCATGATTCTCACACTGGGTTATCCTTTGGCTTATTTCCGAGTCGTTGCTCAACGGTACTCTATTGCAAAAGACAACAAAAACGTTGGTCAGCGCCGTGGAGAAATCATGCGTACAGCAAATCAAGATATGCTCCACCAACATCAAGAAGATATGTACAAAAACCAATATAATCGTTGGTAAAACAAAAGACGGGATTTACACCCGTCTTTTTTATTGAAATTTTACCGTTTCTTCAGCGTTTTACGTTTTTATATAAAACAAATATGTGATATTAAAAAAAGCGGCAAATGCCGCCCTTTTTAATTAATTTTCTTTAGTTACCTTTTGCGTTAGAGATCTGGCTCGCTGCTCCATTGAGCTTTTCAACGATTGTGTTCTTAAGCATAAGAACGGCTCCGATAACAGCGATAGATACCAGTGCGATAATGAGCCCGTACTCAAGAATTCCCTGTGCCTTATTGTTAGTCTTAACATGGTTTCTTGCAGAATGCTCAAACTCAACAGCGTAAGCCTGAGCCATCTTCATACCGGCATAGGCTCTAATTCCCGCCTCGTTATACAAATTCTTTACTTTCTTAAACATAGTGTTATTTCCCAACTGTGACTGTTGGAGAACCTCCTTTTGTTTTAAAAATTCCTTTTCTTTTTTGCCATCCCTTTGTCACAAGAAGAGATTCGCTTTTGAAAACAATTTCATATTGAGTATATCAATCTGTTGTACTGAAATCAACATTTTCTCTTAATGTTAGTTCATGAAACTCGGTATAGCAGGTCCCACAATAAGAATGATAACTGCCGGGAAGATGAAGAATAACACTGGGAGAAGAACAAGTGATGCTGCTCTAGCTGCTCGCTGCTTAACCATTTCAAACGTATCATTACGAAGTGTGTCAGCAAGAACCTTTAAACTGTCTGAAATAGGTGTTCCGAGTCTATCAGCCATAGAAATGTTCTTGTAAACCTGCATCACATTTTTACTGTCTATGCGTTTCGTCATATCGAGAATGGCTTCTGGAATTGTTGATCCCCGATGAAGGTCACTGTCCACACGCCTAAACTCGTCAATAAGAAGTCCTTCTTTTTGAGCACATACTGTACTAATTGCTCGACCAACGGTAAGCCCCGAAGACAGACAAACAGATATAAGATCGAGAATATTAGGGAGCTCAAGATCTGCTTGCTTCCCTCTCTTGGCTATAAGCGGATTTATCCATCCTGCTTCTGGCAAGATTAATCCAACAGCCGCAAAAGCAAAAGCTATGAAAAATGGCATATCTAAGAGTAAGCAGAAAACTACCCCAAATAGAATCATGAGTAACGCATACGCAAACTTCATGTTATAAAGCTCAATCGGTTTAATCCCATAAGGACTGCCGGCAAGTTTTATTTTTGCGGCAAGTCGTTCGAGTTCCTCTGGCTTAACTTTTCTATTCGTGTAAGGAATAAGTTTTTGTGCGATTGGAAGAAGGAACTTGCTAAATAGAGCATTCCCTTCCACCTTTGTATTTTCGAACTCTTCCTGTGTTGTAATCCTATTCCGTAAGAAATTGAGGTTTTCTGGATAAAAAGACATCCAGATAAACATGATTGCCGTCGCGAAACAAACGCACAACACAATATTGATAAAGTCGATATCCGTCATGATTGATTATCTCCTTTCCATTTATTGCCCAACGATATCCGACGAATCGGTAATTTTTCTAGCAACAAAGAATCCAATAAGATCAAGAACAAATGCAAAACCAACAGCAATTTTTCCGAGCGTAAGTTCAAGGAAATCATTTATATATGCTGGCATAAACGTTTCAAGCCCTGCGAAGATAAATAGTGGCATCGCGGCCAGAACGATTGCTGTTATTTTCCCTGTTGCGACCATAGAAGCGGCAGACTTTTTCTGTCCCTCACGAACTCGTATAACCTCGATGGCTGTGTCAAGAGTCTGAATCGCAACATTAGGGGAAGCATGTCTTGCAATAATAATTCCCGTGATAAAGAGTTCTGTATCGGAGCTTGGATTTCTTTTGTAAAAACCTCTAAGGGCAGATTCCATAGAACCGCCTGTATTGATATCGTTATAGACTCTTTGGAACTCTTTGCGCATTGGATACTCTGCCGTTTCCGCAAGGAGTCTAAAGCCCTGTAATGGGGTCTGCCCAGAACGCATAACGCTTAACAATTCGCGAAGTGCATCTGGAAATTGCTCCTCAAAGTTTTTTCTGCGTTTTACTTTCAAAAATTCAATATAGATTTCTGGGAGGAATAAAAAGCCCGCCGCGAAAAGAATCCCGAAGAAAATAGCATTCAAAACAAGCATCAGAAGAAAGGAGAATACCGCTCCAAGAATTCCGAACGTGACAAGTTTTTCATATGTTATCTTGTCATTCATGTTTTCAAGTTCTTCAGTAATCTTTGTTTTACGCTTTGATTTTGGAGCATTTGCTTCTTCTGCTCCTGCTATCTTTGAACGTAAATATTTATCTCTGGCAATCTCATTTTTATAGTAATACCATCCTACAAAAACTAAGATTGTCAGAGCAACAAGAAATCCTGTAAACCCTGATGAAAAAAACATAGTTATTCCTCCATTAGTTTGGACAATTCGCCCTTACAAATCAATATCGTCTCTATTATTATATCAAAGCCCTTTGTGTCTGTTTAGACTTTTGGTTCAGGCTTTACTTTTGGCTCATCAAGTGTTGTTACGTCAAAATCAAAGTCTTCCACTAATTCGTCTATAAAGGTTGGTAAGTTGCCTGTTGGACAAATTTCATGCTTATCTGAGCCCTTGAATTTTGAATCAAAAAGAGGAACAAGGCGATAATCCCCGTCTTCTGAAAAGCCATTTAAAACTTCCACAATTTCAAGCGTCTTTCTCGCCTTTTTCCCATCAATTCGAACGCGCCCAATCTGCACAATGATATCTACTGCTGATGCAATTTGTGGGCGAATAGCGGAAAGCGGCATGTCTCCCCCACCGGACATACACATATATTCCAAGCGAGACAAAAAATCTCTTGGCGAATTTGCGTGTCCCGTTGTCATAGAGCCATCATGTCCAGTATTCATTGCCTGTAACATATCAAGTGCTTCTGCGCCACGACACTCACCAACAACAATTCGATCAGGACGTTGACGAAGAGCGGTTTTTACAAGATCACGAATGGTTATAGCTCCAGACCCCTCAGAATTTGCTGGACGAGCTTCTTCAGAAAGAATATGATCCCCAACAAGTTTTAACTCCGCCGTATCTTCAATAGTGATGATACGTTCATTCGGTGGAATGCAGTTTGATAAAACGTTAAGAAGGGTTGTTTTTCCTGAACCTGTACCTCCAGAAACACAGATGTTTTTTCTCGCACGAACACAAAGCTCTAGAAAATCGAAAATTTCTCTTGATGCTGACCCAAAACGGATAAGATCTTCTGGCGTCCATTTTTTTGTCGGAAATTTACGGATTGTAATATACAGATCTCCGTTAAGTGAAACTGGAGATATAACTGCATTTAAACGGAAACCTTGTGGAAGTCGTGCATCAACGATTGGTGTTTGTTCGTCAACTTTTCTTCCGATAGGGGCAATGATTCGATCTAGAATGCGTTTTATATGAGCATAATCTTTAAAGCGAATTGATGAACGCTTTAATTCTCCTGCCTCTTCTATATATATTTTTTCCGCATTAATGACCATTATTTCTGTGACCTGCTCATTCTTAAGCAAAGGCTCTAATGGTCCAAAGCCGACCAGCTCATTCCAAATATTTTGTTGGAGTTGGAAGTTTGCACTTGAAGGCAAAGTAAGCATCTTATATGTATCCATATAAGATTTAATACCTTTTTTTATTGATGTTTCGATTGCGTTTTTATTGTTAAATTCCGTCGGATCTTTAAAAATATCTGTTCTGTTTTGGGTATCTTCTCTAACAAAACGTTCGGCATACTCCTGAATTTCAATTATTTTTTCATGGGATATTCCTGTTATTTTAGATTCAAAAGTCTGTATTGTCGATATACTGGACTCTTCCTTTTCCTCTAAAACAGATATAGGAAGCTTTCGCTGTTGTACCGCCTGATTCTTAAAAAACTCGCTAAAAATGCCTTCAGACATATAAATAATACCTCCAAACAATTTTATGTTATCTATAAAAATTATAACAAAAAGGGGAGGTCTCCCTCCCCTCATTTTTACTGATTAGGCTTTCTACGTTTGAATTTGCTCGGGCGTTCTTCCTTATCCTTCTTTAGCTTCTTTTCCTTTTTTTCTCCACCGCCAAAGAGTCTAGCGAAGAACCCCTTTTTCTTCGGAGGTTCGGCTACAACAGGAATATCCTCCACTTCTGTTTCCAGAACCTCATCTGACACTTCATTTAGCTTATGAGCATTGGTGATGCTTTTTTCTTCAACAACTTCTTCTATCGAAGAAATTTCCTCCACCTCTTGAGGTTCTTGGGGCTGTTGTTCTGAATTGATCGAAACGGAATCTTCTTGTATAGGAGTGTTATTTTCCTCTTGAAGATCCTCTTGATATGGAATCTCCTCTATGACCTCTTTGGTCTCGGTTACGACAACTGGAATTGTTTCCTCATTTGAAACATTATCTTCTTTTTGTGCCTTTCTAGAGCGGAATGCCCTTTTAGTCTCTTCTTTTTCCTTTGACTTTTTACTTCCTCCAAAAAGTCCGCCCAGAAGTCCGCCTTTCTTTTCATTTTTAGCCTTGTTCTTAGCAATAGACTTCTTGTTGTCGGCAACGATAATGTCATTATCGTTAAGCATCGGATTAATCATAACCGCAATTGAACGAATCGCCTGTGTGATTGGGTGCTCCGGGTTGCTTAATGCAATTGGAATTCCATTATCCAAAGAAAGTCTTACATCATCTCCAATGAACGGAATGTTCCCAACCGGTGCGGAAATCCCCTCGCTGTTGTTTTCCATAACAGCATAGACCTGCTTTACGCCAAAGTTCTCGTTGTTTTCGACAATCTTATTTAGGATGATTTTCACTTCATCCTGCTTGAAATCAAACATGCTAACAAAGAACTTTGCAAGGATTCGCGTATTTCGAATACTTACGGTATCCATTGGCATAATGTAATAAATTTCGTCTGTGCTGTAAAGAGCTTCAAGCATCGGAGACTTGGCAATGTCTGTTGACAAATCAACGATAACGACATCGTACATCTCTTTAAGCGTTTCAAAGAGAAGCGTTGTAAACCCGTTTTTGATCTTTTCAATTTCAAGCGGAACTGGAATTCCAAGAAGAATGTCAAGACCTGTATTAGGCTCTTTTACCATATACCGAGAAATAATCGGTCGAAGCGTTTCATGGCTAATCTTATATGGATTTACCGGATTCCCCTTGTCATAGTAGGTCAAAAGCTCGTTGGCCAAGACGGCAAGGTTTTTATCCGTCTTAAGATCAAACGCCATATCAATGCTTTGGCAAGAAAGATTATATTCGACAAGCGCAACACGATAACTGTTCGGATTATCCATATTGCTGTACTTTGAGAGGATGGAAGCAATGTTTGTTGCGAACATTGTTGTTCCCGCTCCACCTGTTGCAGAATAAATGCCAATCACTTTAGGAAGTGCCGGGGCAACAGCAACCTGTTCATTAATAGACTGCATCATTGTGCGTTCCCGAATTACTGGTGCCGGAGTTGTTGGTGCAATTGGTTCTGTCGTTTGAACCGTCTGAGATTCTGTTTGCACTTCCGGTTCAGGGAAATGAATCTCATTGATGTTTAACTCTGGCATCCCAAGGCGCTTGCGCTTTTCATTTGTAATGTCAAAAAATGCGTAGCGGAGTCGGTTTACAAGAGTTCTTGTATCAACTCCGAAGGTCGGATGATTAATTTCTTCAACAAAGAGGTTTAATCCAATTGCGCGGAGTTGACTCTCCATCTGAAAGTTCGGGACAATTGTTACCATCCGAAGATCCTTGAATATCTCTTTGTAAGGTGTCCCCTTGTCATCTGACTCTTCATTGATCATAGACCAAAGCTCAGCCGGTGACTGAAGGTTCATCTTGTGATGTGCCAAGATAACATCTGCTTTGGTCGCTTCAATCGCATAAAGCATGCTTGTGTTGCCTGTGGGGATATATTTCACAATATCAATGTCTGAATATGGGGAAACGTCTTCCTTAACCTTTTCAAAGAAGTCTTTAGAGCCGCCAACCACAACAACTCTCATGGGGCGACTAAAGGGAGTTTCAATTGGCTCATCGCCTCTTGCTTCCATCATCCTTTTAACTTCTGTTTCAAGAATTTCTGCCACGTCTTCATCAAGCTGTTCCGCAATATCCTTTTCGTGGATAATGGGCGTCTCTTCGTTTTTTAACGAAGTTGTTTCCTCAGCCTTTTCATTTTGTTCCGTTGGATTGATGTTGAGCTTCTTTGTGTTTGCATTACTTGCAAAAAGGCTAAAATCAATTTTGTTCTTTTCGGACATGATCCTTTTCCTTTCCTTTAAAGCCTATTACTTTGTTGGGGCGCATGCAAAATTATATCGATCACAGAGAGACTTGTTAATGATACCTGTCGTTCTTGAAGTCTTCGGATTTCCGGGGTTTAGTGCATATGTAATGTCACCGACGGCATATGCATGCTTAACAATCTCAATTTGATCAAGCGTCAGCAAAAGCGTAACGGAGGTAACATTGTTGCCATCCTTTGAAATGTCAAAGACCTCAACCCCCTGTAAGAGAGTCTTCGTAATTGGCGAACGAGTCTCCATATCTTCCTTCTTGAGGGTTGCAATAATATCAACAAAATCGCCCTTGCTTACACGTCCGCCGGCAATGTGGGCGTTATCTGTCGAGAAAGAAACCGCTCTAAGGCTATCGTCTGGAATCGCCAAGGCAAGACCTGAGTTCCCCGTCTCATCAAACTGCTTTGATACCATCGGCTGAATAAAAGACTGTCCTGCGTAAATTCGTCCTGTTGCATAGCCCCCGACAACCAGTGCCGGATCTTCCAGCATAGATTCATTTCGCCCGAGTGCAGGAATCTGCTCCACCTTTACCATCGCATCCGTAATTTGTGTTCGTGGCTCAATGTTTGTTGTTGCAACAACTACCGGAACAAGGTTTTCAGTTTTGTCCAGCGCTGTAAAAACGCCAAAGCCAGCCACACAAGCGAGTCCAACGCCACACGCTAAGAACATTTTGCTGCTATCATGTACACTCATTTAATACTCACACACGCAGGGGATGTGTGAGCGTTTCACCTCACTTTTAAAGTCTCTGCCCTGCTAGTTAAAATTTCCTCTTTTTGTTGGTTTTATGATGTCTTATCCAACAAACTAAATATATTATATCAACTTTGAAGTATGGAAAAAGAAGTCCTTGAATTTCCTCAAAGATGTCTTCATAGCTCAACTTTTATTTTAGAGCCTATTCGGGGTGTAATGTTTTCATTTCCTAAATAAGAGATCTCATATACAGAATTTGACCTTTTAAAGAATGAACAATAGAGGGACCATTCTTTTAGGTTTTTCTTATAGTCTGTAATAATTCCGTTTTCGTCCACAAATATTGCAGTTATAGGAAATCTCATAAAAAACATGTGTATGGCATTACAAGGTGTAATGTGCAAAGCTTTTTGCGGGGAATATTTTTTCTTAAACATCAGCCCGATAAGCCTTGTAATAAAGTCATCCGCCTTTTCCACAACGAAAGGTTTTCCATCAACAACTATCTTTTCATCCATAAATCGCCTTTCTTCAATGTTATAATTTACACAAGAAATTATAACAAAGGTTGGGTTTATATGATTAACGATTTTCGAAAATGGAGTAAATCTCCTCAACATTCTTTAATTTTGTCTTTAGTGTTACTAAATCTATGTGTTATCAGTTCTATATATAAATCTGGCGGCGTTTATTTTGTTCAGTTTTTAACAATTAACTTTTGTTTATATTGTTCTTTCAAAGGGTATGAAAGATACATTAATTATATTTCCGATGAAAGACCTGTTCGATATCGAATTGTTCAAAAGAAATTCTTTTTAGAGCTTTTCTTCATTTTCACAACCATTTTTAGCGTTGCTTTTGCCATTTATTTCGATGTTAAAAACTTAATTTTTGTCAACACCTTTCCCCATTAAAAAAATAAAAAGGGAGGACTGTCTTATTTTGACAGTCCTCCCTTTTTTAGTTTTCTACTTTGGGTTCTTCTTCGTTTGTTTTTGAAATATCCTTTTTTCTTTCTTTTTCCATCCGCTTAATATCTTCATCCATTTGTTTAATTTCGTTAATAAGATCCTCGTCTATAGCTGAAGTCGCAAATGTGATCTTGCCAAGCTCATATATTTTTTTCTCTCTCTGATTCTTTGTTTTCCGAATCATTATTTCAGCTGTCAATGCTTCTCCCGCATTATCTAGGCTTTTGGTTAAGCTTTCTGTCGCCAAATCAGAAATCGCAAAGAGTGTTGAAAAAGCATCTTCCAATATGTTTGATGTGTATTTAGGCATTTCTTATATCCTCCATAAGAACATCTCTTTGTTCAATCAGTTCGTGAACGCGAGAAACGAGATCGACCGGGAGTTCAATTGATTCTCCCACCTCAATTTGCATAATAATATGCCGTCCAATTTCCTTTGCAACGGTTGAGTTTAGTTCTGATTTAACTTTAAGAAGATCCTTCTCCAAGGCTGCTCGATTTAAAAGTTTGCTGGTCTTATTGCCCAAAAAGGAAAGCCCTTGTTGCATCTTGGCTCTTCCAAACTCTTTAAATGTCGGCATCTGTCCCGAGCCTTGAGTGCCGCCTAACGAATTGTCCTGTATTGCTGTATTTTCAATTGTAGTCATTGTAAAAACCTCTTTCTTAAATGTTTTTGTGTGCCTTTTCTTATTTTATCATTGCTAAACACAAAAAGCCAAAGGAAACCTTTGGCTTTATTTTTTACAAAAAACTTATATCTTCTTCTTCTTCAATATCTGTTAAGGAATCGACTTTTACATTCTTTCGTTCAGGCTCATTAGTAAAAACACTTCCAATGGCGCTAAAAGAGGCGAAGTCAATTTTATTCCCCCTCTCTTTCTGTTTCATTGCTTCTTGCTCTTCTAGCGCCTTCGTCCGCAATGATGCAAGCTTCTCTGTTGGTGCCTTAAGACCTGTAAGCATGCAATACGCCGTCAATTTGTCTTTTCGATTCGATTCTTGCCGGCTGTCATAAGCATAAATTCCTTGATATGGACTTACAGATCCGCATTGATCGCGAAGTTTAAGAAGACTCGTGTTAAGAAGTTTGTAATTATCGCGATTGGATAAAAATTTATCTGGAGCCTCGATAATTGTTGTAATTATGGTTGCCGTTTTTGGATCAAAGTCCACGAAATAGTTCTTATCTGTCCAAGCTTCCATAATTGCATCGCGCAAAACATTTTCGTTGTTAATATCCGATGCGTTAAGCGTTACTTTCACAAGTGTCATCATGCCTGAAACATATAAGGTCTTCTTATAATCTGTTTCATCAAAAGTAGTATATGACGACGTTTTATTTGCTGAAACATTAAATTGAGAAAAAACTTTCCCAAGGCTTTGATTAACACTTGACCAGTCAAAGTTATTTGTGGAATCCATCTTTTCTCGAATCTTATTGTTTTCAATAAGGATATATGGAACCTTGTAACTCTCGATTATCTTTAAAATATTTAAGCATGAATTGAAGGCGTTAACCTGCACCTCCACCCCTTCTGTGTCATCGGGAAGAGTGAGGAGCAACATGACCTTTTTCTCCTTGGCTAATAGCGCTTGAATCAGAACCGGTATGCCGCCGCTTCCAGTTCCGCCACCAAGTCCCGCGCAGAGAATAATATAATCAGATTCGTTTCCGACTTTCTCTATCTTTTCCATCACCTCATCGAGGTGTTCAAGCATGGCTTTTTTCCCAAGAGCGGGTGTCTTCCCTGCTCCTCCTTTAGTTCCATTTGCCTCAATGTTAATCATATTGTTTTTATTAACATTGATAAGACCATTCATATCCTTCTGGGTCGTGTTAATAGCAATCGCTTTGTTTTTATGTCCTGCAAATGAATCCACGATTTTATTGCCACACTGACCGACACCAACATATAAGAAATCAAGCATTGTCGCGCACCTCTTTTAGCTTGGAAATAATTGATGATTTTAATGATTTGTTTGTTTCTAGGTGTTTTAAAACGGACACTCCGCTTTTTGTAACATAATAATGCCACGTATGATCTTTCTTTTTTCGCCCAAGAAGATCAATAGCAAGAAGTTTTGCTATTGCAACCTTCACATTAAATGAGGTCGCGATCCCTTTCGTTGTCATTGAAATTAATCTTTCGGAGTTGACCGGAGATAGCATTTCTATCACTTTGGGATCATTTGAAAGTTTATTTATCTCATCTTGCTTTTTGTTTAAAAAAAACAAGATCGCCCAATCTGTATCTGTTAATCCTTCTGCTACATGTTTAATACAGGATTCGCAAAACATTACTTCACTTCCTTTCGTTCCTTTTGAAATTATAACAAAAGAAAAACAGTCTTTCTTGAATTTTGAAAGACTGTTTTCTCGTTAGTTGGATTCGGACTGAGAGGCTTTGTTCATCTTCTTTGCTTCAGCCTCTAACATGTTGCCGATTTTCCATCCCCCACCGACTTTCTGTCCTTGGAACACAAAAAGATGGGAAAAATCAGCCGCCGGGTTTGAACCAATCTGCTCGGTCGTTTCAACTCTTGTTGTCCCGATAATTGAGTTTCCTTTTTGAGAAACAATTTTTGACTCGACTTTATTTACTTTTGTTTTATAGTTCCTAGCTTTCGTCTGCTTCATTTTTGCTTGCTGATTAACAATAAGTTGGTGCGCAGAGCTTACCGTTGTCTTTGCTGTGCCTTGAACATCATAGACGGCAGACCGCTCTATAAAATTACCGACATTGCTTTTATACATTTCTTCGTCGTTCTGGGTGAATAAGCCAAGAAGAAGTATCAACAATAAAATAATTATTCCGCCGAAAATAATCTTCCGTCTTTGCGCGGGTGTAAGATCCTTCCATTTTAGGTTTTTGAGATCTTTTAAGTTCATACCTTTTAATTTAGAAAGAAGACCTTGTTTTTTCGGTTGTGTACGACCAAATCTAATATTATCTGCCATTATTAAGATTCCTTTCTGATTTGATGCAGAGCGACTCTGCCACTTTAGACATATTATAACATTTAATCGGTTGAGAAACGGTGTTTGGAAAATCTTTTTGGACATTTTCTTTTGGTATAATTCAAAAGAACATTTTCTTTTGAAAAGGAGTCTCTCAATGAATAGAAAAATCAATGTGAAACATAAAATCGCCTCAATGATTATAACAACATTTGTCGGATTTTCTTTGTTTAGTTCCGTTTTGAATGCCGCTCCGGTTGAGCCGCATACCGGAAGCATCACAAAAGAATCCACTGCTGATACTGCAAAAAAAGAATATGCTTTAGTTAATGATGCTTCCAACACTTTTTCAATCGAACAATCGAAAGCACTTGAAAGCAAACTAACAAGCATTCAAAAACAAACAAAAAATGATTCTTCGGAAGTAAAGATTTATTCCTTCATATATAAAGACGGTAAATCCGTTGACGAAGTTGCAAATGGATTAATTTCTTCTTATTCCGGCGACAAGTCTGTTTCTCCGGTCATCTTTATATTCAATAAAGAAAATCAAGATTATTGTTTTGTTATTGATGAACATGTTTCGCCTTTTGTCGCCAAGGGATACCTTGAATGGTTAATTGGTCAGTCTCTTCTCCCAAATAAAAACTTTGATGCAAAAACTCTTGAAAACACGATCCTTCGCTTTAATACGACTATTGTTAGCGCTTATGTAACAAACGCGTCCGGTCAGGATCAAATATCTTTTTCTGGCGTCAATGTGCAAAATAAACATTTTAAGAATGTCGATTTTAACAAGAAGGAATCTAAACTTAATCAAAAGAAGCAGATTGATAACGGAAACCCCGAAAATGAAGAAGGGAAAAATAATAATGATGTTTACATTTTAGGCGGGATAATTCTTGCCATAATTACTGGAGCTATTATATTATTTTCTAAGAGAAAGAAAGTTTCATAAGGATGGTGATTTATAATGCCTGAAGAAAATTTTAACGATAAAGTAAAAAAAATTACAGTTATAGGCGCTATCATTGCTGTTTGTTGCCTTATTGTCGTTTTAACGGGGGATAGCGATAGAAAAAGCGTTTTTGAAGACAACTCACATTTAAATACAAGAGAAGTGGATTCTAAAAATCCTGTTCTTTTAAGTGAAGTTAGCGATCAAATGCCTCCAATGTCAACATATACTTACTTAACAGAGGATTATCGCGCCATAGGGGAGCTTGTTACCGAAGGAAGAATTATTGAAAACTATAGAAGAACCTTCACAAATACTTTGCGTCAAGATTATGATATCAATGAGGCTTATGCTGATTTTCAAACAGATTTTGAGCGATATGCCAGAGATATTCGAAACACAATCGCAAAAATAGAGGCTATGCGTCCCGAGCAATCTGACGGGCGTTTACAACAACGAGAGACCTTAGAGAAAATGAATCGTTTATATGACACGGTTAGTCGGTATAACACTCAAAATAACTTGAAACAAACAATTAAGTTTTTGAATGAATGTCGTGCTGATTTGCAACGTCTCCAACAGCAACAAAAACTTCCGTATTGATTTAAAGAGAGGTAAAAATGCCTCTCTTTTCGTTTTTCTCATTCAATAAAATTTTGTTACAATATTAATTGTAAACCTGATATTTCAAAGAAAGGGATTTTTAATATGAATAGAAAGGTATCTATCCCGCTCGCGGTCGCTGGTATTACTGCACTTACTCTTGGCGGCGCGGCACAGTTTACTTCCGCTGATGGTGTCACCGTTCTCTCTGGAAAAGAGAATGCAGTTTCAGAAAAGGACAAGGATATTGCTCAGCCAATCATGCATAAGGCGGATTCAACAGAAACACAGATCGTGCATCATGTGTTGGTTGAAGGAAATCAAAACATCAATACAGAGGACATTTTAAAGTTAATCACTCATACAAAAGAAAATGAAGTGTATTCAAAAGAAAATGTCAAAGAAGATTTGAAGTCTATCTTAGCCTCTGGAATAGTTCAAGATGTTCAAGCACAATCCGTTCAAAATAACGGTGAATTTTATGTTGTTTTTCAGGTAAAAGAACTTTCTGAGGTAAAGTCTGTCTCTGTATCAGGAAACACTCTTGTTCCAACGGATAAAATTAAAGAAAGCCTTCTTACAAAAGAGGGAGAGTTTTTTAACAAGGAACATGTTGATCATGATGTAGACACTATAAAAGAGCTTTATCGAGATGCCGGATATGTTGCAGTTGTTTCAGATGTTAACAACAAAGATGGAAATGTAACATTTACTATTTCTGAAGCCCGTATTGAAGCTGTTAATTATCGTGGAAATACAAAAACAAAGAACTGGGTTATTGATAAAACAGTTAACAAGGTAATTAAGGTCGGCGATTTCTTAACAACAGATGCTTTGCAAAAGCTTTATACCAAGCTGATGCAGACCGGATATTTCAACCCTGTTGACGGAGTAAAAATTTCGGCTGATGAGGGCTCAGAGCCAGATCACATCATCTTAAATATTGATTTTGTTGAAGGAAAAACTGGTGAATGGCGACTTGGCGCTGGCTATAGCGACCATTATAAGGGGCAGGTTGTTGGAGGGCTGACCGAAACAAACCTTAATGGAACGGCGCAGAAAGCTGGAATTAATTTCGGTTTTGGAAAGGGAAAAACCGAGTTAGATCTTTTCTATACAATCCCATATTGGAAAAAGAGTGACACCTCCGTATCCTTCAATGTGTTTAATAACAGTAAGGATATTAATACTGGTGGATATGATTTCACTGAAAAACATACTGGCGGATCAATCAGTATGTTAAAGCCAATTAGTAAAGATCAAAAGACTAAATTCTTTAGCGCCCTTTCTTTTGACAATATAAAAGCAAGTAATGTAAAGGGAACTCCTGTTGAAGGTATTAAATCAAACACTATTACACTTGGCGTTATGAATGATCGCCGTGATGATGTGGTTGATACAAGAAACGGCTCCTATTCCTCGGTTTCTGTAACAACTTCTCAAAAGGCTTTGGGAAGCGATCACACTTTCACAAAGTTTATGGCGGAAGTTCGAGGATATAAACAGTTGTCAAAGAAAGATGTGTTGGCAACTCGTCTCTTAGGACAGTATAGTCCTGATTCTCTTCCCGTTGTAGAACAGTTCACTGTTGGTGGAATGGATTCTGTGCGAGGAATGGATGAAGGCGCCCAACGGGGAAATAAGGCGGTTCTTGCTACAATGGAGCTCCGCCACGACCTTGGTAAAAATGTTCAGGGTGTTATCTTTGTCGATGCTGGAAAAGCATGGAATGAATCCATTGATAATTCTCTAAAAGTTGCCGGCGGTCTTGGAATAAGATTTAAAACAGCAATGGGAATACTGCGTCTGGATGTTGCCAAAGGTGGCGGTGACGGAGTAAAATACATGTTTGGGATTGGACACTCTTTCTAAATTTACGAGGGATTTACAATAAGGTTTGTAAATCCCTTTTCTTATGTACAAAAACTTTGGTAAAATAAAGATATATCAATAAAGGAGGATTACATTTTTATGTTGAATATCTTTAAACTCTATGATGTGAAAGCACTTCCTTTTAGTGTTTTTGTCGGTGTGTTATTTTTTCTTGGTGGTTATTTCGCTACAAAGGAAACGAATGGAAGCTCTGAAGAGTTTGCTATATCTTGCGCCGTGGTTGTACTGTCTGGAATTTTAGGTCTTTTCTTTTTGTCGATACAAAACAAAATCATTGCTAATAAGGTCATTGAAAAAAACTTTGACGAAGAGCCTGTGTCTTTGATGGGAAGCATATCTGCGGCAAAAGGAAACCTTTTAACTGTTATCGGAATGACATTCGTATTGTTTTTGATTAACACGACTGTCATTCCGGCGATTGGAACAATGGCTGGCGGAATGTTCCAAGTGGACATTATGGATTTTGAATTCAATATCCTTACTCTGGTTATTAACCTTATCCTTGTTAGCTGGTATCTTATTGGTCTAGCTTCTGTTTCTGTTATTGATGCGACATTTTTGCAAACATTTAGTTATACAACTGAGTTTTTCTTTGATAACTTTTCTAAGATGATCTGTTTTGTGTTTGTAACAATCCTTTGTTCGTTTTTGTTTAGCTTTGTTGGAGTTTCTCTTGTTGATGCCCCCATAACAACAGCTATTCCAATTAAGTGTCTTGTGTTCATTTATTTGTTTGGTATTATTAATGCTCTATCCATTCATTTATTTGCGAACTATGCAAATTTTGAAGATGAGCCAGAATGGGATGAAGAGTAATTTGGGATAATAAAAAAAGACTGGAATTTTACCAGTCTCTTTTTTGTTGTCACTACCATCTATTGTTTTGCGAGGAGAGAAAACAATGCCTTTTGGGAGTTTACAACATGTTCTGCGTCTTCTTCTGTAATGTTTTCTTTAAGTACCTTTTGATATTTGTTGAAGAATTCATTCAGATAATCAGATGATATATTTTGGAGATCGATTGGTTTCGCGATATACCAGCGGTCTCCCTTTTTCTTTAACACACTTGTCCCAATTTCTTGAAATGTTATCAAGGATGGTGAATTAAGATTTGATTTTGTCGTTGCTCGATAGCCTACAATAGCAATGTTGCCATCTATTAACGCAGGATATATTGTATCGACCTTAATGCTTTCAAACTTTGTTACAAGCATTTTGCTTTGCACATCCATTATGAAACCATTTGTATAGTCTTCATTTTCTGGATAGATAACCTTTTTTAGCTCGTCCATATCTTTGTTGTCCATAGCCATATAATAATGAACAACCGTCTTTTCAATTTCTGTGTTTTGCGCTTCCATATAGTTTTTATACATCCCAAACAAAGAGAGTATCAGTAAAACAACACAAGATGCGATAGCTATTGTCTTTTTGTTTCGCTTACTAATATTTGTTAGAAATGATAGTTTTCGCCTCCATGACTTTTTGAGAAGTTTCCTTGTCTGTGGTTTTACCCTCATGTTCAACATAATTTCTTAAAATATCCTTTCTGTTATAAAACCGACCATAGATATACTCCAGATTAGATAGATTAAACCCATAATAATTATCTAAAAGCTTATAGTCCTCTTTTGGAATCAATGCCCATACTTCATCCAGTTTTTCTTTATCAATTGTTTTTGTCTCTTCTTCTTCTAAAAGAAGCTGTTGATATTTAAACAAAAACTTAACAAGATCCGGACGTTTTAAAAACATGTTGTGATATGTTTTCACGTTCGTTTTTTCAGCTTGTGTTTCAGAGTCTATCTTTTCTAATACATTGCGAATTGTTAATTCTGCATTCTTAAAATCCTTTAATTTTCTATAGTTATCCGCAAAATAATATTGGATAGCAACATCATCCCATAAGGTTTTATCTAGAGGAAACATATAGAGAAGATTCCCGAACTCATCATTGCTTTCTTGGTTTAACCCATTAGCATTATAATAAATGCCAAGCCACTTTCTAAAAATAGCTGATTCAGGGTATTCCTCAGACAAAGCTTTCATTTCCGACAAACACTCGCCAAACTTCTTTTCTTGCTGATTTGATGCAATTATGCGAAGTTTTGACAACACTTTTTCTGCTTCTTTAGATGGCGTTTGTGCCGGAGCATCCGACTGTGTTTTTCCGTTCAGAGCGAGATTTAAAAAACCAATATTTCGCAACACGTCATCAATAGAGTTTGATGTTTCTGTGGAAGATTGAGAGTTCATATCGTTTGGTGGAGTAAATGAGCCGCTATTTCGAGATACACCTTCTAAAATAAGCCGTTGCATCTCGTTATAATCTCCCCTCCGCATCGCTTCTTGAATTGCTTTTTCCGTTGCTTCATCTCTCTTTATATCTGCTGGCGGAATAGCATCATTCGTGGATGGAGGTTGCTCCTCTATATTTTGTTCATTTGGTTTATCTAATTTTGTTGCTTCTTTTGAAGGGCTTGCTTTTTCCTTAATAGAAATAAACCCTATTTCATTATCGTTGTTGGCGTATACATTAGAATGTGCCCCCGCCATAAAAATTGAGCTTAACAAAATTGAAAAAACAATTTTCGATTTCAAAACAATCACTGCTCCTTAAAATCTACGCAAACATACTCAAAGATGGGTGTGTTCACATAGACTAGATTTATCGTAAACGTCCTCACGAACGCCCCTTCCTTTTTCCTCGTGTGCGTTCTCGAAGCTGAAAATTCGTTGAAAATTCAGTGTTCTACTAACGTTTGGTATCACACTCCAAAGGCGTCGATTCCCCGTGAGCCACGGGTATTTTTATGGGTTTATTATATAAAAAAACTTTGTTGAGTTTTCAAGATTTGTTTCATAAGCCAAAGAAAAATGTTAGCTTAATTGTTGGTGGCACGCCTCGCCGACAGAGAACTCCACCGAGTCACGCAGATTGAGGGCAGCGTTGAGGTCGCGGTTGTGATGGTGTCCGCAACTCTGGCACGTCCACTCACGCTCCTTGAGTTTGAGATCCTTGTACTTCCACCCACACTCGTGACAAAGTTTGGAACTTGGGTAAAAACGAGGAACGACGCGGACTTCAATCCCTCGATTGGCACATTTACGCTCAAGTTTCAAACGGAGGGTGGAGAAACGTTCGGCGGCAACGTGACGCGAAAGGTGACGATTTTTCAACATCCCTTTCACACAGAGGTCTTCGATGGTGACGAACTTCGGATTCTTCCGAACAATCGCGGCAACCACTTGGTTTTCATGATTCTCGCGGATATTTTGAATCCGTTGATACGCCTTCTGCACCTTGCGCCGTTGCTTGTCAAGGTTCTGCGCCGATGCGCCTTTCCCACGCTTCTTTTTGGCTAAGATTTTACGCGAAAGACGGCGTTGCTCACGGCGAAGTTTCTTGTCGAGCCAGCGAACTTTCTTCGATTTATTGACGTTTTCAAACACGTCGCCGTCGGAAAGGATCGCGAGGTCTTTGACACCGAGATCGACGCCGAGCCCTCCCTCTTTGTGCACGTAAGCCCCTTCGAGGTCACGGTTATAACGCGATTTTTCGTCGATCTCGACAGTTAGGGAGATATAATACCGCCCCGCGTTGGATTTAATTACGACGTTTATGGCGGAGAAATCGTCCCCCGAACCAGTGACAGGAAGGTATCCGAACTCTTTGAGGCGTAGATGTTTGTACGTTGGCACCATGATCTTGTGCCGCCACGTTTTGAGATCGTTCTCGTTGTTTTTCGGGAAATAAATTCCGGGTTGATCTCCGCTCCGCTTTTTCCACCGAGGGAAGCCACCCTCTCCGCGCATAAAACGTTTGTACGCGGCTTCGGCAGATAGGATGACCCTTTTTCGCGCCTTTGCACCGACGTTTTTAATCCACGGCTTCTCGTTCGCGAGGATATTGTTCACGTATTTGTCAAAGTCATTGCCTGAAACGAATGCTTTTTCGTCTTTTGGAAGCTCACCATTTTGGCTTAGTCTGTAACGCTCCTGATTATACGCGATGTATGCGTTGTAAAGGAAACGTAGAATGCCTTGGTCGGCGCGAACCTTAAGCTCTTGCTCTTTCGTCAGCTTTAACTCGGTTTTGTACGCTTTGATCAAAATAACTACACCTCCTTTTCCTTTGGTTTAGAAAATAGCATATTATATATCACCTTTTTATAGGTTTTATCACGAAAACTGGAACTTAACGAGACTCCTTGCTTTCACATATACAAATTATAACATAAGATTTTTTACATCAAGTTGACGAAGAATGATATACTTATAAAAAATAGGATGGTGGTTTTTATGAGTTGTAAAAAAATATTCTCTGCGTTTTTGGCTTTATTCGCTTTTGGAGTTGCAACATATTCTAGTACACAAGTATTTGCATCTTCAAGTACCTCTTCTCGCACTCCAAACACATGGAATAAAGTCTCTCCAGAAGACACTTCTCAAAGGGACGGTAATTTAAATAAGACAACGGAAAACGGCGGGACATTTATTGCTGGTGCAGAATATAGCAAGCAGAGAAATCAATCCACATATAAAAGTGTTAGTAAAATTTCCAAGAAAACTGGAGTAAAAGAGGATGCTTTATATCCGCTTTTCGATCGTGGATTCTCGGAAAACGAAGTAAAGGATTTAATCGTTGTAAACGTTCTTTCTGGAGAACCTTTAAACGAGATTGCTAACACTTATGAAGACTCAAAAAAAGATCTAAACTTGCTTCTGAACGCTTACCAAATAAAACAGGCTGAGTTTAACAATAAAAAATCTGAAATGTTCGATTGAAATTTTTAACACTAAAAGGAGCTCAAAGAAAGAGCTCCTTTTTTATTTTGGTATTCACAATTTACATTGATACATAATAATCTCGAATAACACGACTTCTAGATGGATGTCTTAATTTTTCCAATGCCTTTTCTTCAATTTGTCGAATTCGTTCTTTGGTTAGACCGAATCGGATTGACAAATCTTCCAACGTCATCGCTTTTTCTCGATTATTCAAATTGTATCTGTTGATTATAATAAATTGTTCTTTTTTCGAAAGTGTTTTTATTACAAACAGCAAATCTTCTTTTAACGATTTGTTTAAACATATTGACTCAGGATTTATTGACTCATCATCCGAAACCATTTCTAACATAGTCGTATTAGATTCATCAATTTCAACATCTAAAGATTGAACTGCTTGTGTTGTTTGCCTAAATTTCTTTATTTTTTCTACTGTTATAGGTTGATTGTCTCTTGTACTTGTCTTTTTCTTCTTCTTGCGAAGTTCCATCATCATTTCGATAATTGCTTCATCTGGAACAACCTCTACTTGATGTTTAATCATGTATTCGTTTTCCAACCGACGAATCACACTCATGTTGTCGCCATAATGAACTGGAATTCGTATAACATCTGCTTTGTTTGCTATAGCTCGTGTAATTGATTGATAGATCCAGTAATACGCATATGTGGAGAATTTGTATTTCTTTTTTAAGTCAAACTTTTCGATTGCTTCATACAAGCCGAAAACGCCTTCACTAATCATATCTCCCAAAGATACTTTATGTTGTAACTGTTGGTTTTTATTTATTATTTTTTTAGCAACAGATATAACAAGTTTTATGTTGTGGCATATGATGTCGTTCCGGATCTCTTGTGTCGGCTCGGATCTATAAGATTCAAATAGAGATTGTTCTTCTTCTCTGGTTAAGACTGTTATATCTCGGATAGATTGAAAAAAATCGCTGAGCCCGATAATGCCCATGCATTCTTCTTGATCTTCTTCTGACACCGATTCGATTTCATCGGATGTTAAATCTTCGTACTCCTCGAATTCTTGATCAAAATCTTCTTCGGTGGTTTCTTCTTGTAAATCCTTATCTTCTTTAACTAAATCTTTTTGAGGATTAACCTTTAACGGTTGAGATGTGGTTACAACAAAATCATCTTGAAATGTAAATAAGTCTTCCTGCTGAACCACAATCGTATGGGATATGTTAATTGGTGGAATGTTTATTGAAGCTCTGCTTTTACGCCTTTTTTTCCTTTTGACTTCCGGTTCTGGAGTTTCCACCCCAAACAAGTATATTTCTTCTGGTTTGATTGCAAGATTATTTTTCATTCAATATTTATCAGTATATTAATATATACTGAATAACCTCCCTTCAGATCTAATTAAAAAAAGATAAAAATAAAAAAGAACCGTCTTATTTAATTTTATTTATAATAATACAACATATTACATATAGTCAACATATAAAAAAACAAATTCAAAAAGAAAAGTGTTGGAAAACAAAGTCTCCAACACTTTCAAACAGAAGCCAATTGTATTTTCTCAATGGCATCCATTGTTTTTCGAGCCATGTTATGAGACTCGTTTAAACAACCCTTGATGTCTTTGAGAATTATTTTTCTCGCGGCTTCGGGAATTGACGTTTCCTCAATCTCTTGAAGGAAACATCTAACTTCAAAGGCATAAGCACAAGCAATTGCTGTTGCCTTTGCAAGATCTCCTTGAAACATTCCCTTTTTCCTCTTGCGCTCTAAGTTAATAAGCGCAATCCCTTTCAAAGCATGAAAGGTCAGAGAAACTTGGGGAACATTCAAAGAAACCTTGTTTTCCGAAGCAGAATACCTTAAAGGTTCTTTCTGATTCGGATCGACGATCAACTTAATTCCTGCTTTCTTAGCAAAAGCATTAACTAATATAGTCGTCTTTACTTTTGGACGAAACGTTGGACCTTGCCCGCCCATTTCTGTGTCTGAAACATCATACACTTGAATGGTGGAAAAAGATTTACCGTTTCGATCCAGCGGCGCATAGATTTCAAATGGTATAGCACTTGCTGTTATAGAAGTGCCATACCGCTTTGACCATTCTGCCGCTCCTTGGACGAAGCGAACACGTCCTCTTGATTGTTTAATCAAAAGAAGTGTGTTCGCAAGGGAGTAATCTCGTAGTTTTTGGCAAAACCAAAGTGTCTTTTCGAGACGACTCCCAACGGCTATCTCACGATAGCACTCCTTGAGTATAGCTTGCAAATTCAAGCTATACCACTCCTTTCTACCCCTAAAAAGGGGATATATATAAAACATGGTTAAAAAACCATGTGTCAGTCTTTACATTATACGTCCTTTCCTGTCCTTATGCGAAGAAAAACTTGATGTTTTCAGCTTTAAAATAAATCGAAAAATATTTTACCTTCTGGTGTAAAAACAAAGATCTCATATAAAATAAAAGCTAATCCATATCCAACCATCATTGGTACTGGATATTCCTTTCCTTCTTTTTTATAACGAATTACCTCCCCTAAATAAATAATGCTTACAATTATTGATCCTGCAACAAGAATATAGGCGGATAAGGCACTCCCTAAAAGCCCCCCCGACAAAATAATCATCTTTAGATCCCCGCCACCCATAACTTCTTTTCTTAAGACTGTTTCAATAACTAAAATAAAAAGATATAAAACCATACCGGGGAATATAAGTCCTAAAACAGTCGAATATATTCCATTTACAAAAAGCCCCGCCGCAACAACTCCAACAATCGTAATTTGATGAAGTGTCGATGGGCAATATCTTGAATGTATGTCACATATCATTCCACAAATAAAATACCAAAGAGCGAATGTGTGGAGAATCCATTCTTTTGATAAGCCAAAGGAAAAAAATAAAAAAAGTGTTCCGATAGAAAAGAAAAATTCAATCGCTATTTGTTTGTGCATAGATAGAATTGAAAAATCTTTTTTTGAATGTTTTGTCCAAGATAAAATCGGAATATATTCTGTCCACTTTCGTTGATATAGGTGAACTTCCTTAATTTTCTCGATTAACTCCTCTTCATTTCCTTGATGGTTGTCTTTTATAATTTCTTTTGGAATTTCTTCACTTAACCACTGAAGGATATATGTGTTAGCAATCGCACCAATAAACAACCCTAAAATTAAGGCGAAAGCATATAAAAGCCAATCGTTTTCAATAAAAATCAACGGTCTATCACCACCTATTTTTATTATAACCAAAATAAAAAAAGGAAAGTGTAAATTTTACGCTTTCCTCTTCCTTTTAGTTATTTAATTTATCTTTTTGTCGATGTCCTCTGACTCTGTTCTGCAAACTTTGCGTCATTGAAATTGTTTAGCTCGCTAAGATACCCGGTGATTCTCCGAATACGACGAATATGTGGGCATCCGCAGATAGGACACTCATCTTCGTCGATAACACCTGTATATCCACACGCGGTATTCGCACAAAAGTCAATAGGGAAGTTAATTCCGGCGTATCCGATATCGCTGTCCGCCATATGGTTAAGCTCTTTCTCTACAGCACGCAGATTGTTGATAGGTGGTGCATCGTATTCCACATAAGAAATATGTCCTGCTGTGCAATATTTGTGGAACGCCCCTTCAATTTCAATTTTCTTGTAATGTGTAAGTGAGTGGTAAACAGGGACGTGAAAACTGTTTGTATAATACTCCCGATCTGTTACGCCTTTTATTTCGCCAAACAGTTGTTTATCCATCTTTGTAAATCGACCAGACAGTCCTTCCGCTGGTGTAGCAAAGAGAGAAAAGTTCAGTCCCGTTTTCTTTGTAAGTTCATTCATCTTCTCATGCATGTGAGAGACAATTTCGAGCCCGAGATTAAAAGCTTCTTCACTCTCTCCGTGATGCTTCCCAATAAGAGCTTTGAGTGTCTCTGCAAGACCAATGAATCCCATTGAGAGCGTTCCGTTTCGAATCGCCTTCTCAATCGTATCCTCCATCCCGAGATCTTCGCTTCCCATATAGAGATGTTGTCCCATGATGAATGGGATGTCTCGAACTTTGAAGTTCTTCACAATGTTGTAGCGTTCCATGAGCTGTCGATAACAAAGATCCATTTTGCTATCAAGAAGTTCCCAGAATTTATTGATGTCGTGGTTCGCGAGGATTCCAAGGCGAGGGAGGTTCATCGTGACAAAGAATAGATTCCCGCGAGATTCACATTGCTCTGATCCATTAACATTATTCACCACACGCGTACGACACCCCATGTAATCAACACTCTCGAAAGGAGAATTGAATGTCGTATCCATAAAGACAAATGTTGGATTCATACGGCGGCTTGCAACACGAATGGCAAGTTGGAAAAGATCATAGTTCGGATCTTCTGGGAAACGATTGACTCCTTTATGAACCTTAAAGAGCACGTTCGGAAAAATAGGCGTTTCTCCGTGCCCAAGCCCAGCTTCATATGCCAAAAGGAGATTCTTTGTTACCATTCGCGCTCCCTCACTTGTGTCAAGTCCAATGTTAAGTGAACTAAATGGAACCTGAGCCCCCGCACGAGAGTGCATTGTATTAAGGTTGTGAACAAGACTTTCCATTGCTTGATAAACTTCACGATCTGTTGTTTCTGGTTTAACAAATTGTCCAAGAGCCGAATCAAAGCTTGGAATACTTTGCCCACCAAACATATCGTTTTGAGACGCTTGAATTAAAATTGCGCTTAAACTTGCCGCAGAATCAATTCTCTTTGCTGGACGGATAGATTGAGCATAACCGACATTAAACCCTTCGGAAAGAAGTCTTTTTGCCGGAATTTGGAAACAGTTAATTGTAAGAAGCATGAAATCAAGATCGTGAATGTGGATGTCCCCAGAATCATGCGCCTGAACAAATTCTTTTGTGAGAACTCGTTTACAAGCATATTCTTTTGCGGTCGTTGCTCCAAGCTGAAGCATTTTCCCCATTGGAGAATTGACAATATTTGCGTTTAATTTATCTGTTTCAACAAAAATACTGCTTACCTTATCAAGGATATTCTTGTTCATATCCCGCTTTTCCGCTTGCTTCTCTCGATAGAGAATATATGCTTTTGCTGTTTTGTCATGACCTCTTTTAATAAGCATTAATTCGACAATATCTTGAATCTCTTCAATGTCAATTTTTTCTACGTTTCTACTGTTAATTTCATCAACAACCATGTTGGTAAGAACGTCGATTTCTCCCACGTTGACGTGAGATGAACCATCTTTTTTTGCCACGTCTGCTACAGCGCGAAAAATCGCATTATAAATTTTATCTTTATTAAACTCCTGTTGCTCTTTGTTGCGTTTGATAATTTTCTTAATCATTTTTAGAAACCTCTTTCTTCTTTTTTCTCTCAAATAATTGGTCTATATTGTGTTTGGTTTGGTTAATAACACAATATATTGTGTTGTTACATTTTGATTGTATATGTTTTTTATAATTAAATCAAAGAAAAAAGACCACAAAAGTGGTCTTTAAAATTTTGTCAGCCAAAATAAAAGCTGACTCCACAACCAACAATTTATTTGTCGTCGTGAAATAAATTAATTCCCATAAACGTTCCATCCTCGGTTACTTTTCAAGTTTAAATAAAATAAAAAAAGGAGGTAACCCCTCCTTTTTAATTTTGCTCATCTAACTCATCAGCTTGTTTAATTAGTTTGCGAATATGAGCCATAATCTCCTCATCCGTTTTACCAATCGACAAGCATTTTCGAACATAATCAACCACCGCCTTTTTTTCAAAAGTGTGAGAAAATGAATTCTCAACATCAGTAGTTGATATGTTCAAGAGCTTCGAGAGCCATTCAAAGAATGGAGCTTTTGCCTTAACCCCATACCGCTCAGCTAACTTGACAGAGCGATTAAGAAGATTTTCTTTTCCCGCCATAGAGGACAGGTCCAGATAATGTCCTTCAATCCAGACTTGATACTGGATAGGAAGTAAGGCTTTTTTGACAATTTCTTCTCGGAACTGAATCGTCGGATAACGATTCTTAGACAAATCGTTCGGATCTGAATCATCTGGAAGAATTGCAACACGAACGTTTAGACCTGCTTCAGAGAAAGCTTTCGCCATCTTTAAACCAGAAGTTTGTCCAACGCCGTGCTTCGTTAAGTTTCCATTCTTTTTAGAATACCAAGGATCTGCATCGGGAATAATACAGATTGTTTTGGCATTTGAGGCTTTCATTTTTTCAATGAGATCCTCTTTTTTTATTCCCTTTGTCCCGAGCGTCGCAACAACCGCCCAGTTTTCATCAAGTTTATTGATGTACTGCTGAATAGTCATTGCATCGAAAATACTCTCGACGACAAAGAGAATATCTCTTTCACTCTCTGGACGAATTGTGGACTCATTAAAGAGTGAATTCTCTCCAGAGGTGTAGAGATGCGGAAGACGGTTTGCAGATTCGCCTTCCTCTGGAATCGCACGACCATAGATGTTGTTGCCAGCCATCAAGGTTATGCGATTAAAGAATGGACACCAAAACTTCTGGTTGGGACGATTAGATTCTTTGAGAACCCCTGCCTTTAGAAGTTCTTGTTCCGTGTAGCCGTCATCAATCATCTTACGAATGATTGAATTATCGACTACGGCGCCCACGCGGAATTTCGCAAGGGTTTTGAGCGCAAACCCACGACCAGAAGTCATATAGTTGTACGCCGCACGGAACTTGATGTCCTTCGACTCAATTCCTGCAAGAAAAGCTTTATGAGCTTCTTCGCAAAATTTGCGCCGAACATCTTTGAGCGATCGACTTTGTGTTTTCCCCGATTGGGATTCCTTTTCAATCCCATATCTATCACAAAGCCACTTGAAGGATTCGCTCTGCGTCATACCTGTATTAAGCATGACTAATTGAACATACCCTCCAGTATGTATGCGACCGCTCTTTTCACATACATAACAGAAGAAACACCCTTTTTCATTATTAAAATGAAGGTGGTTTCCCCTCTTGTTTTTTTCGGATTGCTCGTGATTCGGGCAAACCGATGAAAGCCTCTCTTCGGGACCACTTAAAATAGTGTATCCGAAAGCTTTCCGTGCCAATTCGGAAATTTTTTCATATTTCCGAAAATCTACGAATGCCATACGACACTCCTTTCTATAAGATCTACTAACGGGGAATTACTCCCCAACCAACTATTGTTTAGTATAACTCATTTTACAGATATAAACAAAAAGAAAGGTCGTTGAAAAAATCATCAACCTTCCTTTTATAAAAAATCAATCCTTGTATTGGAATTCATCCAACACCGCTCTAAACAGACGATCTGTTATTACGTCAACAGGAGTTCCTTTGTTAAGGGCTCTTTTCACTAAGACACGAATTCTTCCTCTTGATATATCATGTGTTTCTGCAAAAGCAATATATGGAATCAGTATTGCTATTTCTTCATCAGAATAAACTTCTTTTAGTGTTGGAATAAAACTCAACATATAGTTAAATTCTTGTTGAGAAAGATCTATATTTGCAAAAAATCTTGATGTGTTTTTGCGTTTTCTATGTGCCAAAAGCGGGTTACTTCGTTGATATTCTTTAACCGTTTTCTCTCCATTAATTCTTTGAAAATATTCTGTTCCCCAACGACTATCTATTGCTTTTTCTGTTCTCTTTACAATATCAACAAAGCCTTTGTCTAATTCAAAATTTTTGAATTTAGATAGTTCTGTTTCCCATTGAAGCCTTGTTATCCCTATAATTTTTTCACTTGGATTTTGGTCTTTTAAATAAGCCAAGCGATAGGTGTCGTTGACGCGAGGATTATGTTTTTCTTCTGTAAGAGAAGCGTTCGATTGGGAAATTTCTTTTGCTTCGGTTTGTTCCGTTTGAGGACCATCTATTCGGATAGTTTCCGCATTTGTGATATTTGGAAGAAAAAATATAGAAAACAAAATAAAAAAAACAATATATTGTTTCATATGAGGATCTCCTTTTCTGCGTTTATTATACCATAAAACACAAAACGCTTAAAAAAGAAAAACCTCCCCAAAGGGAGGTTATGGACAAGAACATCGGAAAATCCATTCTGAACTTATTGCCCCCCCGGTTACCTTTTAAGTTTTATAAAAAATAAAAAACTCCTAATCATGTGAAACATAATTAAGAGTTTTTGTACGCAAAGTTTCATTTTCGATTTAAAACAAAAAAGAAAATAAAATCGGCGTTTAGCTCCCTTTCGGGAAAAGTAGGTGCTTGCAAGCTATTTGTTGTCCGGATTAATCCTGTATCCAACTGTGTGGAAAATATGGCTTCCCACAACGATATTATAGCATTTATGATCCGGCTCGGGAAACTTTTCGTTAAGAGTAAAAAATGATAAAATCTACAAGATAGATTTATCTATCTTTTTCAAGCGGAATTTTTCGCTAAAAACGAAAGAGAAGGGATGGAGTATCGCCTCGTTCGGCGGTGAAAATAAATGCAAAACAAAAAAATAAGAAAAAACATCCTGTGCTTTTGTTCAACAGCATTTCTTGTGTCAAATCAAGTTTTACCCGCTGTTGCAAGTGCAGAAGATAAAGGTCTTAATTTGTTAAAACCTGCTGATCCGGCGGATATACAAATTTTAAAAAAATATTGTACAGACGAAACATCTTCGCCAATCCCTTTGGAAATATTTTCAGAAGATATTGGGTTAAGTGAATATGAGGTTTTACTTTTAAGTGAATTGCTCCGCCAAAATATAGAGCAAAAGGAACAATCCCAACAAACCACAAAAGAAGATCTTACATCTTTAATTGAGCTTCAAAATAAATACGCTGAGTTATATCCAAAAGTTTTTCAGCGACTTCCACAAAAATTACAAACAAAAACAAGTGAACAAAAAACAGGGCTTAACGAATCGTCGAAGCCTAATTTGTCTGTTCCAGAACAATATCCAATTAGTCGGACCAACAACACCATTCCTTCTGAGCCGATTAGTGTAACACCAACTTCGTTTTTACCTGTCGAAAAAGGATCTTCTCCAGAAGAAGGATTCCAACAACAGCTTGATAGCGCAAAAACTCCAGAAGAACTCGCGGACGCTTTGTCTTTCATAAATATAAAAAATACTCCTTCGGCTTCACCCGTAATGCAAAAAGAATTCAATGATACCGCCATATCTCCCCTTAGTGAATTTGAGAATTCTGACCTTGGCTCGTTTTCTCCATCCACTAATGTGTCTGGAATAAAATCTGGTAATAAACAAGATGAGTTGGGATCTCTTGCGGAAGAAGTTAGTGAAAATCTCTCGCGTAGAGCGATAGATAATGGACGGAAAATTTATCTTTACGCCGAACATTATTTAACATATGTTGATACATCTTCCTCTGGAAACGCCCCGCTTGATAAGAACATGTTGGATGACAACGGAAATTACTATCAACGCCGCGTTGGAGATGAATACCAACTGGAAGATACACTCAGAATTGGTGTCGGAATACAAGTACACAAAGCCTTGGACGTTCTTCTTGGTGTGGTTGGTAAAAATGAAAACGGAATGCTTTGGGGAAATGGAACGAAATGGGAGTTTGGAGATGTGATGTTCCGTTTTCATCCTGAGCGGTTAAGACCAAAAATTGACACCGGAGGATACGGCGTTGAGGTGGATGGCGACGGCGGAGCCGTAACATCTCCTGATGGAAAAACTCGCGTAGAAGTCGATGGAAACGGACAACGTGTTGCTGTAACACACGGAAACGCTCAAATCAGAACGGATGAACATGGGCGAGAAGTTGGCATTACTGTAGGCGACACCACAGTTGAAGTCGATACAGAAGGTGGCGGCGGTTATTTTGCAAATCGCTTCGGAAAAGTGGCTTATAGCCCTTCTTCTGGCTTACAAGTGAGTAATCCAAACGGAAAGTATTATATTGGTTTTGGAAAGCTATCCCTTAACCTTTCGGATTATACGTTAAAGTTAAGCGAAGTGCGTGCTGTACAAGTTGGTTATCAAGATAATGACCAAAAATTAGCTTTCATTTATGGGCGTCCGCATTCTTCGAAAGAAGGTTTTACAACCCTCGAAAACGGAACCCCTGTAAACCATCCGGGCGTATACAAATCTATTGTTAGAGCTGTTCAATATACAACTAGAACACTCCTCCCGAACACAGAGCTTACATTTAATTTTGCTCAAGCAGAAGATAAAGGAACTCTTTCCTCCCCAAATGGAATAAAGAAAGAGTTAACAAAAGCTTATAGTGTCACTGTTCAAGGAGAGCAAGGTAGACTTCGCAGAACATCTTATGATGGGGAATTCGCCCATGCAGAAAATTATGAGTATAAAGATGGAAGTTTTAAAAAGACAAACTCTGCAAACGCTCAATATTTAACACTAACAAGGCAGTTTACTGAACGCTTAAACGGAAGTTTGTTCTTGGTTAATATCGACCGAAATTACAACACAAAAGCTCTAACTGAAGATAAGACTGGTGATTATACATATGCCACAAATAAAGGTGATGGAAACCCAGATTATCCTTATGAAGTCGGACAAAAAGGGCTCGATTTTTCATTAAACTATGATTTTCAAGCAAACGCTGGTGTTGGAATTGGATATACACGATATAGCATGACGAAAGATGGAAACTCTAAAACCACGGGTTATATTTCCGCTTATAAGGATTTCAATTTAAGTAATCCAATGGGGGAGATCATCGGTCGTTTAAGGGCTTCTGAAGTGATGCAATATCGAAAAGTCTCGAATCGAGATTATATCCAAAGAGCTTATAACACTCAGTTGGCTGGAGAAGTAACGCCTTGGAAAGATGGTCACTTAACATCTGAATACCAAGATATTAAGGACAATGCACAAGGTAACCAGAAAAGATTTAATGTTGAACTTTCACACGATTTTTACCCTCTGAACCGAGTAACGGTAACCCCAGATATTCGTTACGAGAGTAAAAAGGGAGAAACTGGAAGAGAAGCCGATTCACATGCAATCGACACTTCAACCTTAATCACTTCGTTAACTGTTGGTTATGAGCTCGTTCCGGATGAATTAACGGTCAACGTTCTGATCTCAAAAGAACGTTATAACGTCATCACGAGCGAAATCGATCGTTCTAGCGGACGAAAGATTGATGGAGAACGCCGTAACGTTCTCGGTGTTGGAATTGGTCTTGCTTGGGAGCCGGAAAAAATTCCGGGACTTACTGCAAGTATCAGCTATCGTCGAGACAAGGTTCATTATTTCACACCTCAAGATAAGATTAGTAATCAAGATGTTTGGGATATGAACGTTGCGTATGAGCGCCCAATAGGAAGTTCAATGAGTGCTTCGATTAGCTACAACTATCATTCGGCAAAAGATAAAATCAATCCTATTTACAATGAGGTCACAAGGAGCATTGACGCTAATATATATGCCCAGCTCGGACATGGACACATGCTTACCTTGAGACATGAATATAATATGGTTGATAAACCTATTGACCCAAAGGCTAGTTACAAAGAACATGTGACTACAATTCAGATGTCGAATAAGTTCTAAAAAGCTAGACCAAAAGATATAAAAACGATCCAATGTTTTTGGATCGTTTTCTTTTGCTTGTTGTCGAAAAAGCAAGTAAAATAAATATGGTTTTCATGTTGGTTTCATAGAAAGGAGGATATATGAAGATAGAAAAATCTTCAATGTCGGAAAGCGAGTGGATAAGGTTCCAATCCTTAGAAGTCTCGCGAAAAAATGTTAATGAGGGTTTAGGTCTCCTCTTAATGTTTGTGGCGGGAGTTCTTCTCCTCGCCGTTGTGTTTAATGTAAACATCCCTCTTCTTCTTGTTGGGGTGATTACAGTCGTGATTTTCTGTTTCAAGCAACTGAAAAATATGTTTGAAAACGGAAGATCGTATTTTGTCCATAGAGAATCTAAAACAGAAAGTAAGGCGAATATTACTTCTCCTTTCTTTGAAAGAGATTCTCTGGAGAGTAACGATATTCCTGTTATCGCTTCTCCCTCCGCCCCTGAAAAGTTAGAGGACATCATCGTGATGGATGAAGAGGTTGAGCGTGTAAAAGGAAATCGTTGCGTTTCCGTCAATTCAGAAGGTAATGATGCTCTGGAAGATATCCAGACATTAGAATCTTCTTTTGCCGAAATTCCAGTCATAGACTGTGAAAATGACGCAGTAGTGTTTGACGAAACGTTTTCTCCAAACCCAGACCTATAATAAAAAACACAGCCGTGCGTTTGCATAGCTGTGTTTTTTATTTACTTCAACTCTATTGCGTTTTTCTTTAAAAAGGTATTTACGTTTTTCTTTAGCCCCATTCTTAAAACAAGATAATGTGTTGTTTCACCTTCGCTTGTTACCATTTTGGATATAGCTCTTCGCACGACACCTTTTTCAAGAAGAGCCGCGATAACAAAGAAACTTTCCGAATATGGGATCTTTGAATTTTGCAAATTCTGCTGAACAATATTTTTAATCGTATATGGCTGTTTGTTTTTTTCGCCATACCTTATATTTCGAATAGATTCTTGAATAACAAGTTTTTCCACCAATGTCATTGGAGAATTTATTTTTATTTCATCAACAAGCTTAAAAATCTCTGGAATATCATACGGAAGCTTATCTGGCATAATTAACCCAAACTGATTTCCGTCGTGTGTTTCCTGAAGATCCTTTGCTAAGTTAAAATACCGCGAATCTGAAGCGGCAATAAAATAATTATTGTCTTTCGGAGTATTCTGCTTAAAAAAGCTTTTGTATAAATAATTAGCCAATACCAAGTCAGAAAAGCTCTTGTGCTCAACTTCACTGTATCCATCAAATATTTTCAACTCTATCTCATCTTTAGTAAAACGCTTTTTTAGAGCAACAAGATCTTCCGCAGTATGCTTTACATGCTTTTTAGACAGGTTCACAAAAACCGCGACCTCTTTCGCCTCGCAAATATTCGTCCATCTCTTTATTAACTTTATAACGTCGATGTAGCGAACATTCTCAATAGCCTTTTGGTAAATTGCTTCTAAGTCAATCAATAAAACATTCATAGTTCTTTTAGGATAAGCCAAAGGAAACAGTTGGCCGACCCTATCCACCTTTCTTGTTTCTTTTACTCGTTGAGTAAGTCGGGAATAGTTCCCTTTTTTATTATAGCAAAAATAAAATGCTCGAAAACGTTGCGTTTTTAAGCCGTTTAAAGTAAACATATTTTTATTAGCGAAACAGAATCTTTTTTCTCAGCATCCGCCCTTTTTCTCTATTTTTAATATGTAAAACTGAGAAGAGAAACTCAATCCAAATATTTCCTTTGGCTTATCGAAAATAACTTTTGTATAGATAAATTAAAACTGAATATATCATTTAAAAATTCGTTGAGATATTTTTATCCCACCAACCTCTCTGTTAATGTACAAAACTTTTAACACAATTATCTTTTATATACTACCTTTTAAGGAGCCCTGAGAGCCGCGTGTTTGCTGGGGTTGCGTTCGCGAAATATTACAAAAGGGGGATGAAAATGCCTCGAAATATTACAAAAGGGGGACGAGAACAGTGTTATAAATTACAAAAGGGGGATGAAAATTGATTTTAAATATTACAAAAGGGGGATGGAAATTACAAAAAAAATATTACGTAATCATTACCGTAATATATTACAAAAGGGGGACGAATTATTTCTTTTTTGATGTTGATGTAATTTTTCGTGATATAGTTGAAATAACGGTTTGTGATCTTGATAGAAAGGTGTGTTAGATGAGCGTGAATGAATTAATGGAAAAAAGCCTTATGGTTTGTGGTTCTGAGTTGACGAAAAAAAGGAACGTAGTTGAATCCAATCGTGTGATTGAAGGATGTTCTAATTTAACTACTGAGGCTCAAAAAATTTTGTACACAACGATTGCTATGATTGAGCGAGATGCTACTGATTTTTGTGGCTATACATTTAAGGTGAATGAGTTAAAAGAGTTGTTTGGAAGCACATCAAATAGATTTTATAAACGTGTTGAAGATGCAAGCGATACGCTCATGAAAGCTTTCATTACAATTCGTGATTTGGATAAGCCAAAAAACTTTTTAAAACTTCACCTTGTAAAAACGTGTAAATATGAAGACGGTACGCTTCAAATCAAAATGGATGATGAAGTTGCGGGGCTATTCCTTCAGCTTAAGAACAATTTTACAAAAGTCCCCTTGGCTCATTTTCTAGAGCTTCGATCCACTTATTCGATGCGTATGTTAAGCTTAATCACCTCAAAGTGGAATATTGCTGTAAATGGGGTTCCTGAGTCTGGACGAGCCTCTTTTAAGCATTCTTTTGTTATGACTTTAGAACAGTTGCATAATATGTTTTTATACAACGATGTAAATAGTTACTCTTCCTTTGGGAATTTAAATCTTCGTATCATTAAACCTTCCATAAGTGAGTTGAACGCAAAGTCTATTTTCCATGTTGATACAGAACTAATAAAAGAAAAGCGTTCTGTTACAGCCATTCGTTTTCGAGTTCAGTATAGTGATCGTGGGCGGTTGGAACAAGAAGGACAGATGATTGAAGCGCCCGTTGTTTCTTGGACTTCGAAAGACGAGATTTGTGGTTATTTTGATGCTATGTTTAAAATTCCTTCTGACGATATTATAAAACTCCATAAGAGATATAGTGATTACGAGTTAAAGGCTGCGGCCCTTTCCATGCAAAAGTACCAAGATGATTTTTGCGATGGTGAGCCTTGGCGGGAAATGACTGAGGATGATGTCGTGGGCATGAGAAGCCCTATTGCTTTTCTAAAGAAATGTTTACATGAAAAAAAGTATCTTGATTCTTTAGGATATGATTCTCTTGAAGATAAAAGCATTAAGGATGAAATTGACTCTTTGTTTGAACTTCTTTGAGAAAATGCACTGTGTTTAAGCGGTGCGTTTTTTATATTGTTTGTTAAAACTAATTTTAATAACGAATTAGATTGTATTTTAATAGGCTATTAAAATGGATTTTAATAGCCTATTAAATTGTGTTTTAATAGCTTATTAAAACGTTGTGTTTTTACCGCCTGTTTTAAACACTCGCAACCCTTGTAAAATAAGCTTCTTTTTAATTCGTTATTAGTTTGTATTTTAATAGCTTATTAAATTGAATTTTAATAGCTTGTTAAAACAACTTTTAATAGCTTATTACTTTTTATTTAATAAAAAATTTGTTGCCAGTTAATAAAAAGAACCTGAAGTTTTTCTTTTTTTGTTGTATGATTGCGTTAGTCAATTTTGAGGAAAGGTGTATGAGTCATGCAAAAAAACATTGCGGTAATTAATCGAGGGGTTTGGTTAAATCATGGGTTTTCAGAAATTAGTCTCGTTTCAAGGCTTTCCTATCTGTATTTTCTTTCTTCTCCTGTAAAAAGCGTTTCTGGTTTTTTTAGGTTTCCAATAAAATTTATCTCCGGAGATTTATCCATTACTGAAGAAGATGCAATAAATGCTTTATCCGAGCTAACAGATAGCGGGTTTGTTGAATATGATGAAAATGTTGAGGTTCTTTTTGTCCCTGCTGTTGTGGAGAATACCGTACTTAAGACTAAAAAGCATATGATTGGTTTTTTGAAAGATCTAGACAGTATTCCTGAAACGCCTCTTTTAGGGAGTTTAAAGAATGTGCTCAATACGCTTTATCCTAAAATGAGTTCGGTCTATAACGAAATGTTTGATCATCGAGTGTTTTCCCCTGATGTTGTTTTACCTGAAAAACAGCCTATTGATATAAAAGAAAAAAGATCTTCTTCTAATAAGGCAAAGTGTGATAAGACTTCTATTGATTTGGCTTTTGATAAATTCTATGATTTGTACCCAAGAAAAGCCCAGCGTGGATATGCTCGGGATGCTTTTGCGAAGGTTTTGAAGAAAAACAAGGATATTACACCAGAAGATCTTGTCTTTTCTGCTCAAAATTTTAAAGAATACTGTGAAAGAAACCATCGTGGTGTGGAATATATTCCTTATCCATCATCTTTCCTCGGAAGAAGTCAAGAGTATCGTGATTATTTGCCAAAGGAATCCTCTGCTCTCGTTGAGACCGTGCAAACCTCTGCATATGACCCGTCCAAGCCTGATTCTCTGGATAATTTACCCCCGAGCGATCAGCTTATAGATATGTTCCTTCAGTCCTAAAATGAAAGGAAAACAAAATGGTTGATGATGTAAAAAATAAAGACACCTCCCTTGTTGGTGATCGGTTTGAAAATGGTGTTTGTGAGTTTTGTGGAAAAACTATTTTTGCACGAAAAGTAATGTTTCATGATTCCGAAATGGTTTTTCCTATAACTTGCCCTTGTGTCGCCGAAAAAAGAGAAAAAGAGGATTTGGAGAGAAAATACCGCGATAAAAAAGCACGAGTAATTCGAGCTTATAACTTCTCGAAACTAAACGACCGGTTGCTTCCATGTACTTTCGAGAATTTTGAGGAGACCAAGGGAAACTCAAGAACCGTTGGTCTATTGAAAAAGTATGTGCGAAATTTTGATAAGTTTTACAAGAAGGGGCTTGGAGTAATTCTTTCTGGTGGTGTTGGAACAGGAAAGACCCATCTCGCGGTTGCCGTTTTTAAACAAATCGTTCGACAGAATCGCACCTCTGTTTTCATCACGGCGAGCAATTTGTTTGCGCGAATGAACGAGTCCCTTTCGTATAGTAGCGAGGAAACCCTTTCTTCTCTCACAGACTATCTTGTAAATGTTGAGTTCCTTGTAATTGATGATCTTGGCGCACACAAACAAAACGATACAATAAGGGAATATTTGTATCGTATTATTGATGGGCGATATACGGCAATGAAGCCCACTGTTATTACGACGAATGATAATATGGAGAATATCCGCCTTTCTCTTGGAGAAAGAATTGCTGACCGTTTGAGTGGATGTTGTGTTTATCTTGAGTATCGAGAAAAATCAAGGAGAGAAGGGATTAAAACCCTTTCTATCAAGGAAACTTTTGGTGACATCCAAAGCTCTGAGATTCCGGAAGAACCTCTTACAGAAGAAGCCCAATCGTTTCGTGATTTTATTGAGATGATTTAAAACAAAGAACGCCTTTCCTTTTCCTTTGGGAAGGGCGTTTTTCTGTTTTACCCGACGGTTTGTTGTATAATATAAATAATGACTTCGGAAGGAGCTGTTTTAATGGGTTTTGATTTCGGCAATATGAATCCAGAACAGATTGAAGCTGTTAAACATATAAATGGTCCATGTCGAGTAATTGCTGGGGCTGGATCTGGAAAGACAAAGGTTCTTACCAGTAGAATTGCATATCTTACAACAGTATGCGGGATTGATCCCAGAAATATTCTTGCGATTACTTTTACCAAAAAGGCGGCGGAAGAAATGAAAGAACGCCTTATTGCTCTTGTTGGTGAGACGGTTGGTAATGAGGTCTTTCTTGGAACATTCCATAGCTTTGGTTATCGCGTTCTTCGCCATAAGATGCATAATAATGAGCGAAACAACCCTAATCAAAAAAAAGTTAATATTGAGTTGTTGAAGGATTTTCAGCAGTTACAAATTCTTAGTCGTATTCTTTCCCCTTCGACCACCGTTTTGAAGAAAAAGGTTACGAATGATATTGATCCAGAAGTTGCGGCTAGTTTTATTTCGTGGCAAAAGAATTATCTTATTTTTCCACAAGATGAGCTTGATATGTCTTGTCTTGAAGACGAAACGGAAATCACAGAAGATTTGATTGAGGATTATCGAAACATCTATGAGGCATATGAGCGCCTAAAAAAAGAACAAGGTGTTATTGATTTTGATGACATGCTTATTCAGGCATATCTTGTTTTAAAAAAGGATCGTAACTTTAGAAATTATTATCTTAATCGTTACAAGTATATTCTTGTTGATGAGTTTCAGGATACGAACGTTGCCCAATATCAGATGGTAAAGCTGTTATCTGGTCATGAGCAAAACGTTTTCATCGTTGGCGATGCGCGACAAGCAATTTATTCGTGGAGAGCATCTAAGGTCGATTTTATTCTTGATTTTGAAAATGAGTGGAAAAACGCAAAGACAATTTCGTTGAATGATAATTACAGATCAACAATTGAAGTTGTTGATATGTCCACTGAATCCATTAAATATTCGACCGTAAAATATCCCGGACTTTGCCGCTCGGGGCGGGGAAATCACGGAGAACCTGTTTTCTCTTTTGATACCGAAGATGATGTTCAAGAAGCGGATATGATCGCGCATCTTATTTTTGACATGGTTGAAAATCAAAAGGTTATTGAATATAAAGATGTGGCAATCTTATATCGGTTAAATACGCAGAGCCGTCCATTTGAAGATGCATTTATGTCCCTTGATATTCCGTATTATGTATATGGATCAAAAAGTTTTTATGACCGAAACGAGATTAAAGAGCTTTTGACCTATTTGCGTCTCGCAGTTGAACCCGGAGACATTTCCGCCTTTGAGGGAGTTATTAACGTTCCCGATCGTGGAATTACAAAAAGCGTTTTAGAAAGTCTAAAAGAAAAGGCTAATTTCCACGGGACAAATATCCTCGAAACAGCGGAAACTTTTTGGGATATCAACAATAATAAACACGGCGATATGATTCTTGATCTTGTATATACAGTTAAAAAAATTCAAGTGATGGATGAAGACAGTGAAAAAACCGTTTCGGATATACTTACTGAGACGGTTAATAACACTGATTATTTTAAGTTTATTGAGAAGCGGTTTAAAAATAAGGGGCGGGGCGGAGATGATGCGCAAGATAAGATCGAGATGATTAAGTCGTTTATTGAAAGTTGCTCTCGTTTTAAAAAGATAAAACATCTTTTTGACTATATTGATCGTGTTAAAGAGCAAAACGAAAATAACGCAAAAGATAAAGTTCAGCTTATGACAATTCATCGTTCTAAAGGACTTGAGTTTGACACAGTTTTTCTCGTTGGTCTAGTTAATGGACTACTTCCTCACGGAAAGTCGATTAAAACAGATTCTATTGGCGGTATAATCCCGTCTTCTATTGAGGAAGAACGAAGGTTGTTTTATGTTGGAGTAACCCGCGCAAAAGAACGTCTTTTCTTGAGCACCTATGATAATTTAGGACAAAGAGAAGCTATTAAGAGTGATTTCTATAAAGACGTTTACCCTAAGACAAAGGATATTTCTTTTGTTTATAAACAAATACAAGCTATAAAAGAACAAGCCTGAAAGAAAAAAGACCTCCTATTTGAAGGTCTTTTTTGCGTCCCGTTTTTGATTAGAACGGAACATCCGCGCCCCATCCATCATCGTCTGACTTTTGGGGTGCTTGTGGCGAATTGGTCTTATGCTCATTGTTCTTGAAATCAACGAGAAGAACCTCGTCGATGAGAACATACGGCATAGAGTACCGGTTCTGACCATCCTTTTGGTATCGATCAGAGCGAATGCTCCCATCGACTACCATTCGAGTTCCCTTTTCGACGTTTCGAATCAGGAACTCGGCTGTCGCCCCGAAGGCGACGGCATTGATGAAATCCGCATCTTGTGCAGACTCGTCCCTATTCTTATTATAGGGACGAGGTATTGTCAACAAGATTTTTACGCCCTGCTTTTCGGATTTTGTTTTGAAGGTTTCCAAATCCTTGGCAATCCGGACCATTGCTTTGAAGTTGTTCATGACAACTCCTTTCTACCCCAGTTTTTCTGCTGAGGAAACCCATATTCGCATCTACAAATAATGCGAATTTCTCAACGTTATTGTATCGTATTTTTTCTTAACTGCAAGCTTTTGAAGGAATCTGTTAAAATATGTAATATGCTTTCGATAAATTATATGCGATTCGGGGTGTTTTTACATGGCTATTACAGAAAATAACTATATACAGGATAGATTCTTTAAGGAACTTGTCAAAGGATCTGTGGCAGAATTTTTCCTTTTAACTGGATATAAGTTTTATGGGAAAATTGTTGGATTTGATTCCTATTCTATTCTTGTTCGGATTACGAATAGTTGTGGTGAACCTCAAGAGGAAAAAACGTGTTTACTGCTTAAAAGCGCTATCGCCTCTATTCAGGTTTTATATGTGCCAGAAATAGATTTGGAGATTCCTAAAAAGGTCGCTTCTCTACCTGCTCCGGCGGCTCAGAAAAAAGATGTGAACTCGGTAACACAACCCCCTAAAAAAACTGTTCAGAAACCTGTTAAAAAGGGATCTGGTTTTTCTGATTTGTGGGATATCGTGGTCGGTTTAAGAAAGAGAACCAGTATTTTGGAATCTCGTGTTTTTGGTTATCAAACTCGTTTAAAGAAACCGTCACAAACGGAAATGAAGAATGGAATTGAAAAAATAGATGAGTCGAATGACCTTGCTCTTGTTTCAAAGAAGAAAAAGAAATCTAAATCAAATCCTGTTTCAAATGATGGAACAAGAGATATTATTGTAAAAGAAGAAAAGAATGTAGAGGAGCCTGTTGTTATTGAATCAGATGTTGTAGATAACGTAAATCCTGTCGAAACTCAAGAAGTAAAGGAAGCGCCAAAAGAAATTGTCACGCTAATTAATTCTGAGGAGCCTCCTACTCTAAGCGAAGACACTTCTGTTGAGGAAAATGAAAAAGAAGATGTTCCCTCAGAGGATGATGTGAAAAATAACAAGTCTACTGTTGTTGATTTAATGGGATCCTTGAACATTGGTCTATAAATTTGGAGGTTTTGTTTTTGAAAATGCGATGGTTTAAATTTATTTATGTTTGTGTTTTGTCTGTTGGTCTTTGTTTTGGGGGTTCTGAAAACAAGGTTCATGCTGAAGTTCCGACGGATGTTTTGAATAGTGTTATTGAAAACTATATTGTTTCGAATAATAGCTCCATTCCTTACGAAGAAGCAAATTACATTTCAAAGGCTATTCTATATTATTCTTATAATTACAGAGTTGATCCTCTCGTGATGACTGCTCTTATAAAGAGCGAATCAAATTTTAATACTGATGCATACTCTTCTGCTGGAGCAATCGGTCTTGGACAATTAATGCCGAGAACGGCTGAGGCTCTTGGTGTAAACCCTTATGATCCGGCACAGAATATTGAAGGTGCGTGCAGTTATTTAGCAACACAAATCAATAATTTCGCTAATTCTGCTTATCCAGTTGAATATGCTCTTGCCGCTTACAATGCTGGACCAAATGCCGTTAGAGAATATGGCGGAATTCCTCCCTATGCGGAGACACAGAATTATGTGAGTAATATTCGAAGTGAATATTACGGGTTATATAACAATCTAAAATATATTCTAGGCGTTTGAATTCAAAGGAGCTTCGGCTCCTTTTTTCTTGTAAATAATAAAATTATCTTTGTTATAATTTCGATAGAAAGGCGGGACATTGTTGAAAACGAAACAAGATATAAAGTTTTTCATAATTGCTGTTTTTGCTTTTATTTCTTCTATTATTTTAGGATATTTGGGATTTAGTAGTCTTTTTGCGCCCAATTTTCCACATAAAGATCTTGTTGTTGCTGAAAGAGAGAAGTCTCCTGATGATGTCACAAAAAATTATCTTCTTCTCGGTGTTGATGAGCGAGAAGGAGATGTTGGTAGATCCGATACCATCGTTATCCTATCTCTTAATTTAGCACAGAAACGTATTGGACTTATATCAATCCCTCGCGATTCTCTTTTTTCAATTCCTTCTCATAGTGAAGATAAAATCAATCATGCTTATGGATATGGCGGGGTTAAATTAACAAAGGAACTTATTGAAAAGCGATTTGATTTAAAGGTTGATAATTATGTGATTTTTAATTTTGCCAGCTTTAAAAATATGATTGATATTCTTGGCGGAGTTCACCTTAATGTGGATAAAGATATGTATTATCGAGATCCTTATGACGGACCATCCGGGCTTGAAATTGATTTGAAAGCTGGAGAACAGGATCTTAATGGCGAGAAATCAATGGAATATGTTCGTTATCGTGATGAAGAGGGGGATATTGGACGAGTTTCGCGTCAGCAAAAGTTTCTGCATGCCTTTTTGGATAAACTTACTTCTCCTGAAAAACTCTTGAAGCTTCCATCTATCGCAAGGGAAATTTTTAGCTCTGTTAAAACCGATATGAGTATCGGTGATTGGTTGGAAATCATTTCTTATTTGCGTCCAAATCAGAAGTTCGAAATTAAATCTATGATGGTTCCCGGACGACCTGATATGATAGGTGGTATTAGTTATTGGATTGTTGATGATGAAAAGACAAAGGAAGAGCTCAAGGATATAAATAGCTTTGTAACAAATATTAACACGAAAGAACTTGAATATGCTCCAGAGTATATTGAAAACAAAATGATGGAAGAAAACAGTATATTTAAAAGGAAAAAGGCAGATGAAAACAATAAAGTTCGTTGGGCTGTTGTAGATGTTTCGAAAGAGGCTGAGCCAAAGGTTCAGCGTGCTTCGTCAGAGTCTATAAATAGAGAAGATAGTGATACTGATTTGGAGTGGAAAGAAAAAGTTGCTCAAAGAAATTACTATTCTTCTTTGGTGCACGGTGTTGTTCCGGAAGCTCCTAAATATTCTAATCGTGCCGTTTCTATTATAAATATGTCTCATGATCCGACAAAAGGTGAAACGGCAAAAAGGCTTTTAGAATCTCATGGGATTGATGTCGGTCTTGTAGAAAATACATCCCCACAAAATAATAGCTCTACTGTCTTCGTTGTAAATCAAATGGATCCCGTGTTGTCTGATACTGTTGAACAAATGGGGTTTCAATATCCTGTTGTTTATAAAAATAATTCGGAAAGAAGCACTTTAATTATTGGTGATGATTTTCGCTAGAAAGGATGTGGTGCTGTGCGCAAAAAGATTCGTCCCGAGACGGTTTTTGTCTTTTTCATTGTTTTGATTGGTGTTTTGAGCTGTGCATATTGGATTGCTGTAAAGTATTTTTTCCATACAGATGTTGTTCATCCTGCACCGACAGGAAAAGTCGTCGCTCAAAAGATAGAAAAAGACCATCCTGATCCGGGAATATCTTTGTTTTCTATTGAATCCATAGATACAAAAACCTCCTTTGAATTATCAAAGGAGGTTATGGATTTAGAGGAGCAAATAACTGATTTAGAAAAGAAAATCCGTGTGTTAGAGGAAAAGAAAAAGAATATAGAATCCAAACAAATTGTTTTAAAGAATGAGCTTCATGAAGAAATGACCAAGAATGTTTTTAATGGTGCGTCTTGGTATGATGTTTTTAAAATCCTTCGTGCTTGGAAGGCTAAGGATGAGGCAATTGCATTTATCGAAGAAGAGCTTAGTGATTTAAATAATGATATTATTTTAACGGATAATAAGATCAGCCAAGAACTTACTCAAAAAGAGCGTTTAGAAACGGAAAGAGAAAATATAAAAACCTCTTTAAAGCAATTAAATGGTGCTCTTTATGAAGATGTGGCATACTCTTTGGCGGAGGAAAACCTCGTTAATATTAAAACAAATTTGATTGATGGGTTTCTGGAAACAGATCATGCAAAACAACAGGCGCAAAAAGACGCCAGCTTAAATGGTTTGCCTGATTTTATAATGCCGGTTCACGGACCGATCACTTCTCCGTTTGGATATAGAACGCATCCTATTAGTGGTGTTAGGAAATTCCATTCCGGTGTTGATATCGGACTCGATTATGGAGATCCTGTAAAAGCAAGCAACTATGGCTTGGTTATATACGCTGGTTGGTATAGTGGTTTTGGTAATAGTGTTATCATTTCTCATGGAGATGGTCTTTACACACTATACGCTCATAACTCTGAAATAAAGGTCGCAAAGGGAGATAAAGTTCAACAGGGACAAATCATTGCTCTTGGCGGATCAAGTGGATTCTCCACAGGTCCTCATTGTCATTTTTCCATGTGGGTGAATGGTGAGCTTGTTGACCCTATGGAATATGTGTCGGATAGATAGGAACCCGTATGAAGAACATGTTTTTTAAAACATTAACGTCTTTTATATTTCTTTATTTTCTCTTGTTTGTTCGTTTTACAAGCGCTTCCGCTATTGTTGATATTGCGCCAAGCAGATCCGTTTCGGATCAAGAAATTCGTTATGCTGTAAAAGCTGTAAGGCGAGTTACGAACTATATGCAAGATAATTATGGAGAAATTTTAACCAATAACGTTCGTATATATCTCCATCGTAAAGGGGATGCTGTTTCAAGTGCGTTTGAGGGAAATGTGGATAGTAATGATGAAGGCGGACAGGCTGTTCTCGGACAAATCAGCATAAATCTCCCTGAAAATGCTAATGAATATTACATAACGTTTATTATTTCACATGAAATGGTCCATCAATATCAGATGATGGATACCGGAGTTAATACATTAAACAGAAACCTTTGGTTTGTTGAAGGTATGGCTGATTTAATTGGAACTCGCGTTGCAAATGAAGTGGATGCTTCTATGTTTAATCGGTTTGTAGAAAATGCTTTTTCGCAAACAAAAAAACACCCAATTGGGTTATATAGTATTACGACGCGTGATGGCTGGAAAAAGAATTATGAAAAAGGTGAAAAGACCTATGCCAAGGCTGATTTGGCTTTAATATATCTTACAACCAGATTTCCCGACAGTTATATGTTTAAATACATGTTTGCTTTGGCTGACAGTTCCCCTGAAGAAGCTTTACAGAGTGTGTATGGAATCAATTCAATGGCTGATTTGGAAATTGAATTGGAAGGTTTGCGAAGAATGCGTTATTGAAAATAAAAAAAGAGGCGGTTATCAGCCTCTTTTTTGTTTTTCAAATAGCTTTTATGATTTCGATAATGAAATCGTTTGATGAAAATTCTGGCAGGTTGTTGAAATCTACTTTTTTGCCGGGTTCTTCTGGAAACTTTATTGAGTATTTTATCTTATGGTTTTTCTCCATAATTGACATAAGAGGATCAATTGTTGAAACCGAATACCCTTCATTGGCTAACCTTTCAAGAACGTCTTTTTTAGGTCGAATAAAGAGATATGTTTCTCCGGGCACCAGAACATCTGGGAAGGGGCGATTCGTCATATACGCACCATTTTTACGTAAAAAATCGCCAATCAAAACACTGGGAACATTCATCGGTTGCCAATCTACAAGCTGTTTAAAAACATTGTCATTTACAGAAATAAGTTCTGACTCATATTTTTCTGCATAGACATCTCTTGGGGATGTGTTGAATACGATTGTTCTTACAATCGGCATTTCTTTTGACCCATGACAAAGTGGGCATTTAACTCCTTCCGGCGGTGTTAATGGACATTTTGTCTCAAGATAAAAGTTGTGAAATACCTTGATAAGATCAACAAGCTGTTTCTCCTTCTTTTGCTGAAGAATAATTGAGCTTTTATTTATCTCCATTGCTTCATTTGAACGGCCAAGCTGAGTGCAGAATTCGAAATAGAGCTTCCGATACAGCATGTTTTCATTATCATCTTGAATTAAGCGGTTGAGACGTTCAAACAGAAGCTTTTTATCTGTATTGATGAAAAGTTTAAACTGTTGAAGGACAAGAATTAAAAGAGCTTTTGTATTGTGTCTTTTGTTTTCAATCTCCTCCATCTTTTCACTAATTTTGCTCATTTCTTCCATGTTGTTTAACTCTTCATTTAGAGAATAGAGCATAGTATAGTATTGAACAAGGACGGTATCATTGTTTTTAAACTGTTTTATAATTTTGTTGGTTAAGTCGTTTCGTTCTTCTGTGGATAGATTGGAAAAATAGTCGGTTGAGCCCATAGCTTTAAGAACGGTGACTGCATTTTGATCGGTCAGTGTGTTTTTTGTGAGCCAAGCATTGAAAATTTTCTTTACATCCTTCGGTTTAACTCCGTTCTTTACAAATTCTTCAATGAAAGTAAAATAGTCATCAACTTTTTTGAATCGCTTACTGTTTACAGAATTGGCGTAATGCAAACTCGTTCTGTATCCGTATTTGCTTTTTAAAAAGAGATACGCAAAAGCAAACATCATTTCATCTTCTATCCCACCCGTTCTTTTTTTATCAAAAACAGGAAGCAATAAAGAGATGTTTTGGGATAGATTTAAGCTATGATCTATTTGGATGAGAACAGTAAGTTCGCTAATTGTCATTTCTGTTGGGATAAGTTTTTTTCGTTCTTCGATTGCTTGTTCAAAGCGTTGCGCTTGAATGAGCGTAAAGATTTTAAACAGCTTGTTTCGCTCGGAAGCTTTTTTGTCTACAGCTTTTGAAAATGCCGCAAAAGCTTCGTGAAGAAAACCAAGTTTAAGCATACATATTCCAATTAGGAAGTGATAGTTGTGATCTTCCACTTTATCTCTATATTGATAAATATATTGTTTTAACACTTCTTCTGGTTTGTTTTCTTTAAATAGGTTTATTGTTTCAATATCAAAGACCATTTCTTCTACGTCCTCTCGCTATTGCAATTGTTTCCTCAATCTCATCAACTGTTAGGTTTAGTCTTTCCCCAACAATTTTAAAAAGTTCTTGTTTTGAGTGATGTCCGCTGTGTGTGTCTGTGTGACAAAATGGACATAGTTGTATAAGGTTCTCTTTTATATCAGGACCTCCCGCTCCGCGAGGAACAATGTGGTGTGGCTCGTTTCCATAACAAGTTCTTCCGCAGAGTTCGCAATAATCAAGTTTAGCATCCTCAATCGTTTGCTGATTTCTTACTCGTGCGTATTTAGGGAACATTAGACCAAGCGTTGTGTCTTCTACTGTCCTTTTATAAGATCGTGTTTTGAGTCTTGTTTTGGATTGAAGCTTTGTTTTGCTTTTTAACGTTGTTTTTGATTTCAATGTCGATTTCGATTTTAGAGGTGTTTTTGATTTTAATGTGGTTTTTCTTTCTAGTGTTGAGTGACTTTTCAGTTGCGTTTTCGATTTGAGTGGAGTTTTTCGTTTTAGTGTAGATTTTGATTTGAGCGGCGTTTTACGTTGAAGCATTTGATTCTCCTTTCCTTGGTATAATTAATTAGAGTATAGCATGAAAGAAAATATTGTGTTTTAGAAAGATGTGATTTGTTGATTTACACCAGTTATTTTAAAGCCGCCTCCGATCTTAGCAATACATTTTCTGTTTATAAGCAAAAACCCCCTTGGTTCGGTCGTCCGATTGCTCCAGAACTATGCGCAAATGAAGAATTGTATAAAAAGTATAAGAGAAAAAAGATTTCAGATGATGAATTTGTTCATAGATATTTAAATGAAACACTGTTTCATCTTGAACCGGAAGATATTGTCAAAAAATATGATGGAAAAATTTTCCTTGGATGGCATAAAGATAATCCAATGGATTGTCGGTTTCTAATTTCTATGTGGCTTAAAGCAAATTTAAATTATGATACACATGAGTTGACAGCGGATGAGATAAAGCAAAGGATATAAGAAAAAAGACGTTGGGGTTATTCTGTTAAGCCAGCGTCTTTTTTTTATATAAAAAAACAAAAATAAAATAGCTATAATGGTTTTGAGGTGATGATTGTATGGCACTTGAGAAATTATCCAAAGAACTTCTCATGAAAGAGTTATTTAGTGCTGGTTTAAATAATATAGAAGATGGATCTGATGTAAAAATCTGCCCTTCATGCGCTGACGATAGTGGAAAATATTTTATTGATAAGTTCCATCGTATTGGCTTTTGCTCCGTTTGTAAAACATTCACCTCTATTAATGAGGCTCTCCCAAATAAATACACAAGAACTTTTACTTGTTGGGATATGCGTGCCGCAACTGATATTGTAAAAGAGTCTCTTGCGCATGTAGACGAAAAGTGTATGCAGATGGAGCTGGACGCTTTTGGATTATCTCAAGATTTAATCCAAAAATATAACATCGGATTTTATCCTGCCGGTTATTGGTGTGATAAAGAAACAGACTGGAAGTTTGGAAAGCTGATCCTTCCGATGGAAACGTTTGAAGGAGATTTGATTAATCTCGTCGGAAAGAGTGTGGGGAAAAAGGAAAAAGTCTTAAAAAATGATACACAGATCCTTTATCCTAAAAATAGCAGTCTTTTTAACCGGCTCGGATGGTTTAGCTCTGTTGTAAATATATTTACAGATCCAGTTGATGCGCTTATATCTATTCAAAATGGATATGCCAATAGCGTTTTGCTCTCTAGTAAAATAATTTTCCCAGAAGATACTGTCGTCCAAGAAAAAATTAACGTTATTCTGAATGGCGGAGTTGAGTTGTTCCCTTTAATAAATTTGGTTTGTTATTCAAAAAAACATGGTATTGAGTTAAATGTTTTTGATATTAGAAAGGAAAAACAGAATATAACAGCGTCCTTGTTAGGCGAGCTGTAATTTTTTATCCATATTTTCTTTGATATACTTTATGTACAAAATGAAAGCAATCATAAAACATACATAAAGGTACGGAATTATCATGGATAAAAAATTTAACATTATTGATTTAAATGAAAGGAAGTTGGATTTAAATAGAAAAATTTACCTACAAGGGGAAGATGATGAAAATGTAAAAATAAATACGCACGAGATTATGAAGGCTCGTGAGTTTCTTATGGAAAAAAGTAATTTGCTTGAATATAAAGACCGAATTAATCTAGTTACATCTTATTTAGACCAAGAACGACAACGAGATAAATCATTTAACATTTTTTATCTTATATTCACAAAGGCTTTTGATTTTGTGCTTACATATGATCAAGTAGATGACTTGCGGGAGGCTTTTGTTCGTTATTTAAATATGATTTATGGATATAGGAATAGAAGGTTGCGTCCTTCATCCAGAGGAATGGTTGGGAATGAACAACTTTTAAATAATATAAAGGTCCAAAGTTTGGATGTTCAGTCTTTGATTTTTAGTAAAGCCCAAGATAAGAACCGCTGATTCTCCATTAAAATCCATAGTTGTTATTTTGAAGTTATTCTTTTTCCTTCATTCTTATTCTGATTTTTTGGTAAAATCCTTTTGTGTTTATCAATAAATTTAATGGGGGTTTGAGAATGACTGTAAACAAAAAACTAAAATCAATTCTTGGTGTGACTTTATGTTCCGCGACATTATTTTGTGGATCACCAACAACAAATGCAGAAAGTTTAATTGATGAACAGAATCCAGAACAGGTTCTTAATGTTCAAATGAGCTTGGCTAATGCCGGACAAAACTTATTTGTTGATGGCGTGTGGGGTCCGCAAACTGAAAAAGCTGTGGTTGCATTCCAAGAATATCATGGAATCGCCACCACTGGTGAAATAGATAATGATACACTGTATTTGCTGAAACGATTCCAGTCCGATATTGTTTCTCGTGGATTTACAAGATCTCTTGTTGTCGAGGCAACCGGATATACTCGTTATGATGAAGGGTGTGGTGATTATACGGCAACAGGAGAATATCTTCGACGCGGTATTATTGCAGTAGATCCTTCTGTTATTCCAATGGGAACGCGAGTATTTATTCCGGGATATGGTGTTGCGGTTGCTGCTGATACTGGCGGTGCCATTCGAGGAAATAAAATAGATTTAGCGTTTGATTCTCGTTCTGAAGCTTTCTCTTGGGGGCGTAGAACGGTAACAATGTTCGTTCTGTAAGAGTTTTTAATTTTTTGAAAGTGGCGGATATATTTTCTGCCACTTTTTCTTTCGAATCGAGGTTTTACATTGGCAAGAAAAAAACAAAAAGAACCTGTTGAAAAACCGCCTATTGTTATTCCTGAAGATGTTCAGCCTATTCTTGAACATATAAAGCTTTCCGAAACAACATTATCCGAATTAATCGACACTTTTGCTTCTAAATACAGCCCCTCGGAAATTTTGCAAAAGCTCAACATCCTGTTCTCCTTTGGCATAGTCTCTAAAGTAAAACGAGAAAGAACATTGTTTTTCTTTTATAAAGAAAATGACGAAAAACAACAGAATATAGAAACGTTTAGCGAAATAGAAGAAAATACTCCTGATTCAAAAGAAATATCTAAAATAGCAAGAAAACTGCGAAGTTCTAGGTATAATATAGTGAGAGGCGTAAAAAGGTTTGGTATTAACTTTTCTATTAAGGCTGAAAAGAAGGCCGGAAAAGAAAAGTTGAGATTCTATATCTTGTACGTTTCGGAGCAAGACTTCTTTTCTGAAACGAAAAAGTTTGATTCTATTTTAAAGGTGGATTCAGCAATACGAATTGTTGCTTCAGATGAGATCGTTAAAATGGGAATTGCGAAGTCATTTAATGAGTATGTTGTTGGAAAATATAAGAAAAAAGATGCATACTCAAAATTCCGTGAAGATGGAACGTTTTTCTTACTTACACTCGAAGAGTTTTTTCATAAAACAACTTGGAAAACTCTTTTGAGTGATAAGCTGAAGAAATAATGTGCCAAAAGAAAGGTTGAGGAAAATATGCGTGATGATAACAAAAAGTTCACTCCTGCTGTTGAGGTGAATGCAATTGCAAAGCCATTGATTGAGAAACATCATTCCCATTTGGTTAATGCGAAGATCCTATTCGTATTCAAGGAAGGAAAATGGAACAGTGGCGGGAAGCCCCGCGCTGGAGAAGTAAAATGTCTTTCTCCTCTTATGGCAACAATCGCCGAACTTGACTTTTGTATCGTTATCAATCACAAATATTGGGCGATGCTCGATGACCACTTCCGCACAATCCTTATCGATCACTTCCTTAGTTGTTGCGACTTTAAGGAAGGAAAAGATGGCGAGCTTAAGTGGTGTAAAACGGCGCCCCCAACGCTTGAATTTCCTCAAGTTGTTGGTCGATATGGATCCTACAATGAAGATTTGAAGGAAATGGAACGCTCTATGCGTGAGTTTGCGGATAAGAAAGGAAACAACTAATGGCTGAAAAAAGTACAGAAAAGAATTATGACGCTTCTGATATTCAGGTGCTTGAAGGGCTTTCTCCTGTCCGTAAGCGTCCCGGAATGTATATCGGAAACACATCTAAGGAAGGTCTCCATCAGCTCGTCTACGAGGTAATTGACAACTCTATTGATGAGGCAATGGGTGGATATGGTGATTCGATTGATGTAATTATCCATAAAGATAATACGATTACTGTTGTTGACCACGGACGTGGAATTCCTGTTGATGTTCAGAAGCAGACAGGAAAGCCCGCTCTTGAGGTCGTCCTTACCGTTCTCCATGCCGGTGGTAAGTTTGGTGGCGGAGGTTATAAGGTTTCTGGCGGTCTTCACGGCGTCGGTGTTTCTTGTGTTAATGCTCTTAGTGAATCCATGATTGTCACTGTACATCGTGATGGTGGAGAGTATGTCCTTGAGCTTTCTCGTGGTGAAGTTGTTAAGCCAATGAAAAAGGTTAAGTCAGTTGATAAGCATGATACTGGTACAACCGTTTGGTTTAAGCCAGATCCTGAGATTTTTGATACTCTCGTTTTTGACTTTACAACGCTCCGCCATCGGCTTCGTGAGCTTGCTTTTCTTAACAAGAATGTCGTTATCACCCTCACAGATGAACGTGATGTGGATGAGGAAACAAGTGAGGTAAAGAAGGAAACTTACCATTATTCTGGTGGCATTCTCTCATTTGTTGAAGAAGTTGGTAAGCGTCGAGATAATCTTGTTAATGATGAGGTTATCTATTTTGAGCACACAGATGATAAGCGTGATCTAGTGACCGAATCGGGGACAATCAAGGCAACGGATATTGTTGAAGTTGCGCTCCAGTACAATGATTCTTATGCAGAGCGTCTGTACTCTTTTGTTAATAATATTGAAACAAAGGATGGTGGAACTCATGTAAAGGGGTTCTATCAGGGGTTTTTGCAGGTCATCAATAAGTTTGCTCACGAGATGAAGTTCCTCAAGGAAGACGAGAATCTGGCACAGGATGATGTAAAAGAAGGTCTTGTCACTGTCATTTCAATTAAGTTCCAAGAACCACAGTTTGAGGGGCAGACTAAAACGAAGCTTGGTTCTGTTGAGGCGCGTGCTCTTGTAAAAGATGCAGTTGTTGAGTATTTGACACGTTATTTTGAACAGCATCCAGATGAGTGCAAGAAGATTGTTGAAAAGAACTGTCTCGCTCAGAAGGCGCGTGAGGCTGCTCGTAAGGCGAGGGAGCTTGCCCGTAGCAAGTCCGACGCAAAGAAGATTTCGCTCCCCGGAAAGCTCGCGGATTGTTCTAGCAAGAAGGCTGAGGAATGTGAGATTTATATTGTTGAGGGAGATTCCGCTGGTGGTTCCGCAAAGCAGGGGAGAGATCGGAGGACTCAGGCAATCCTTCCGCTTCGAGGAAAAATCCTCAACGTTGAAAAGGCTTCCGCCGAAAAGATTTTCGCCAATGAAGAGCTCCGTGCTATGATTGCGGCATTCCGTTGCGGTACTCAGGATGATTATAACGAGAGTAAGCTTCGTTATGACAAAATCATTATTATGACCGATGCTGATGTTGATGGAGCTCATATCCGAACTCTCCTGCTTACGTTCTTCTATCGTTTCATGAAGCCTCTTATCGAGAATAATCATGTGTATATTGCTATCCCTCCTCTTTATAAGGTGACGAAGGGAAAACAAACATGGTATACGTATAATGATGAGGAACAGGTGAAGAAGATTGATGAACTTGGCGGGATGAGCGAAGCAATCAAAATTCAGCGTTATAAGGGTCTTGGAGAGATGAACCCTGATCAGCTCTATGAGACAACGATGGATCCCGAGGAGCGTACTATTATTCGTTGTACGATTAAGGATGCTGAAGAAGCTGATGAAACATTCTCGTTACTGATGGGTGATCAGGTTCCTCCTCGAAGAAAGTTCATCGAAGAGAACGCTCATAAGGTTTACAACTTAGATTTTTAAAATAAAAACCTCCCGAAAGGGAGGTTTTTTATTTTAGAGCTTTTTAATCGCTTCTTCAAACAATTTAAAGCTCTTAACCCTGAAGGGGACGACTATATCTCCTTCGGGGAGGGCAAGAACGAAAATCTTTCTATTCTTGTCATTGTACAGCGACACAACTTTGTCGTTGTACTTTATCAGGACGTAGAAATATTCTAGATCCTGCCAATCAATAGCTTCAATTGCTGAAGAAGCTATTGCTTTTAGATTCGAGTCGTTTTCAAACTCGAAATCTACATAGCCGCCCGGAAGGTCAAAGCGGAGACCAATCGACTTTGCCATAAGGCTGGCAATAATTTTTTTGATGTTCATGATAAACCTCCTATACTCCCCTCTCTCTAAGAGGGGAAACCATTAACTCTGACGTGTCCTATTGGACAAAACGTCAGCCTAAACTCTTACTTTATTGTACCCCCCCCGGTTACTTTTCAAGTTTTATAAAATCATAATTTAAAAACAAAAATGTAAATGTTATAATTTTTTTGAGGTGATGAAAATGATTTCTATAAAACAAAGAATTTTTATATATTTTGTCTCAAGTTTGTTTGTTTTCTCTCAAACAAGCGCATTCGCTTATACCGCTCAAGAACAACAATATCAACAAGCGCAACAACAACGAGCAGAACAAGAGCGAATTGCTCAAGAGGTTCGAGCTATTTTTAACAATGGTATGAGTGCCTTCCAAAATAAAGATTATTACGCATGTATAAATTATCTTTCTCGGATTGAATCTTTCGCGGGAAATAATAAAAACTATAATATTGCACTTGGAGAAAGTTTTCGGCAACTTAAAAATTACAATAATGCCATTAAATATTTAGGAAGAGCTCTTCAACTTGGGGCGCAAGACTTTACGACTCTTACAGGTCTTGGATATTCCTATATGGATATTGGAAATTATAACGGTGCCTATAAATATTTGTCTGTTGCAAATGGGCGTTTCGCAAATCCAGATATTGCGTGGAATCTTGGAATCTCCTGCGACAAACTTGGAAACCAACAATGTCTTCTATCTTCAATGAGACGTGTTATTTCTTTAAATCCAACTTATAGTGTTGATGCATATTTATATTCTGGTTTTGTTTATTCAAACAATAAACAGTTTGAAAACAGTTTAAATATCTATTTGTTAGGGCTTAAATATTATCCAAATGATGCAAAACTTAACTTTTACGCAGGTGATATTTATTATGCCGCAGGAAAGTTTGATGTTTGTGTTCCTTACCTAGAAAAAGCTGTTGCGGTAAACAAAACTTTTTTTGACGCATATTATCTTTTAGGAAACGCATATCTTAAACTTGATAATCTTGAATATGCCAAGGATGAATGCCAAATCATGATGAAGCTTAATAAAGATCATGAGAAGACAAAAGATCTTTGTAGTGCAGTTCAACAGCGGATCATGCAAAAGCAAATGCAGGAACAAATGGAACGAGATATGATTCAACAACAAATTGACGATAATCAACGTATGACAGATCAAAATATGGCGCAAAGTTCAATGGCTACTCCAATTGCCGGAATGGGGATTTAATGCCTTGATACAAAAAAGTTTTTAGCGTGTTTTGATAAAATAAATCCCATTGCTATTGTTGTGGGATTATTTTTTATGGCAACTTGTTTTTTTTATGACTCTCCTAAACTGAATACCAGAAAAAATCGTTTAGTTTTCAAAAAAACTTTGAAACATCAATGTCTTCGGCTATAATTAATAAAGGATCAAGTTGCTGAAAATGACATAAAATGTTTGAAAATGGATGAAAATGGAGGAATTAAAATGTCACTTGAAGTTCTTCAGATTAATCGAAATTATGGACTCATTGCTGTGCATAACGATCTTTACCTTCCTGCCGGAAGCAAATTCAAGCCGAAGATTGCTTTTCAAGGTGTTTTTAAGAAGAATGATAACAGTGGTGGTTATGATACTCTTTGGTCGTATCTTGATGTTCCTGAAGTTGTAAATCTTATTCGAAAAACTCTTGTTGTTAAAAATGGAATCCTCCTTGAATCATTTAAAGGTGGAGAGGAAAAAGATGGTAACGTTTATTCTCGCATTTTAAAGGTTGAGAGAGACGGGGCAAAAGGAAAGGTGAATTACATCTTTTCAAAGGGTCCCGGTGAAACTCATTATGTTGTAAATAAACATGGGCAGAAGGTTCCCGGCGTTGTTAAGCCCAAGGGAAAAGCAACTTTGTATGGGAAATTCCCTCTTAGTAATGAGGAAGCGATCTATATTGCCGAGATGTTGGATAAAGAGCTCAACGCGTGGAGACTTCTGCTCGCCTCCGATTATAGGCGAAACCCGTCCGCTTACGATTCTAGAAGTCGTCAACCTGCATAAATGTTAAAATTAAAACCTGAGAGTAAACTCAGGTTTTCGTTTGAATTTTTAAAAGAAAGAGGTTATAACATTGGCTCAAAACATCATTGAACGTGACATTTCAGAGGATGCTCGATCTTCTTATTTGGAATATTCTCTTGACGTTATCATCGGACGAGCTCTCCCCGATGTGCGTGATGGGTGTAAGCCTGTTCACCGTCGAATTCTTTATTCGATGTGGGATACAAACAACACGTCAAAATATCCTTATAAAAAGTCCGCTCGTACTGTTGGTGAAGTTCTTGGTAAATATCATCCGCATGGTGACAGCTCTGTTTACGAAGCGATGGTTCGTTTTGCACAGGATTTTGTTGTGCGATGCCCTTTCGTAGATGGACACGGAAACTTTGGTTCGGTGGATGGTGATTCTGCCGCCGCAATGCGTTATACAGAGGCTCGAATGAGCAAGTTCTCCGAAATTATGATGGAGGATATTAACTGTGATACTGTCGATATGATGGATAACTATGATGGATCTCTTAAAGAGCCTCGTGTCCTACCATCTCGACTTCCTAACATGCTCGTTAATGGCACGGAAGGCATTGCTGTCGGTTACGCGTCAAAAATGCCTCCTCATAACTTGAGCGAGGCTCTTGAAGGTGTTATCGCAACGATTGATAATCCTGAGATTGCAACCTCAGAACTCATGAAGTATATTAAGGCTCCTGATTTTCCGACAGGAGGAATTATCCTCGGTCTTGATGGTGTGCGCGACCTTTATGAGACTGGTGTCGGCACAATCAAAATTCAGGCGAAATACGACATCGAGGATGTGGAGCACAGTAATTCCCGTAAGCAGATTGTGTTCACGGAAATTCCTTATATGGTCAACAAGGCAGAACTCGTTATCGCGATGAATAATCTCGTTATTGATAAGGCTCTCAATGATGTTGAAGAAATTCGAGATGAAAGCTCAACCAAAGATGGCATGCGGATTGTTGTGGAGCTCAAGAAAACCGCAAATCCGACAGCTATTATCAAAACGCTTTTTAAGCGTACAAAGCTTCAGGCAAATTTCCCCGCAAAGAATTATGCACTTGTTCCTACAAAGAATGACCGTCTGAAGCCGAAGCTTCTCACACTGAAAGATATTATTCAGCATTTTATTAAACACCGCAAAAATGTTATCACGCGTAAATATCAGTTCCTTTTGGCTAAGGCGGAAGCTAGGCTCCATATCCTTGATGGACTGATTAAGGCGGTTAATATTATCGACGATGTGGTTGCGCTTATCCGTTCTTGCAAAAACCCTGTTGATGCTCAGGAAGGACTGATGAAAAAATTCCAGTTCAGTGAGAAACAGGCAAAGGCGATCCTTGATTTTAAGCTTCAGCGTCTCACCGGTCTTGAAATCGACAAACTCAAGGACGAGGAAGAATCTGTTAAAAAGAGTGTCGAAACGTACAAAAACATCCTCTCTTCGGATGAAAGCATCTTGAAAGAGGTAAAACGCGATTGTCAGGATGTTTTGGACAAATATGGTGATGAAAGACGCACTGAAATTATGTCTCGTTATGTTGAATCGGATGAGCCGGATGATGTTTTTGCCGATGTAGAAGAACAGGAAGTCGTCATTGTTCTCACGAACACGGGGTACATTAAACGTGTTCCTTTGGCTGAATATACACAGCAAGCGCGTGGAGGAAAGGGAGCAAAGGGCATCAACACAAAGAATATTGATGCTATCACAAAGCTCTTTACTTCCAACACAAAGCGAATGCTCCTTTGCTTTGGCTCAGATGGAAGAATGTATAAACTTCCTGTGCCTGAGATTCCAGAGGACACAAAACTTGCCCGAGGAAAGTATCTCAACACGATCATTGGCGCCGGTACAGATGTTGCGATTGTTGCTATCACCGAAGTGGATGAGAGCAAAGAGGACGGTTACATTCTCATGTTCTCTAAGATGGGCGGTATCAAGAAGATCAAAGCTGTTGATCTTATCACAAAACGCCGTGCTATTAACGCCATCACGATTAAAGAAGGTGACGAGCTTGTCAATGTGTGTCATGTTGGCGAATCAGAAAAGGTGTTTATCGCAACAGGGCTTGGCATGATTATCTGCTTTGATCATAAGGCGGTAAGTGCACATGGACGGAGTGCTGGTACCGTGCGTGGTATCAAACTTAGCCCAAATGATTATGTTGTAAGTGCAGATATTTTGCCGGAAGGTGGATCGCTTCTCACAACCACTAATATTGGACTTGGAAAACGTACGAAAAATGAAGTCTATAACATTCAGGCGCATGGTGGAAAGGGCAGTATTAACTGTAAGCTTAAGTCCGGTGAGCGTGTTGTATCTGTTGTAGATATTTCAGATGACAAGGATATTATCGTTGCTTGCAGTAATGGTAAAATGATTCGTATTCCGGCTGACTCTGTAAAAGAAGTGCAACGCGTTTCTCGTGGCGTCCGACTGGTTGATCTTAATAAGGCAAACAATGAAGAAGTTGTTACTGTAAGTTCTGCTATTCGAGAAGATGATGAAGATGAAGCAGAGTAATTAAAAAGATAAGTATAGAAAAAGACCTAGTATGAACTAGGTCTTTTTTGTTGTGGGGTGATATTAGAACTGATAGTTCATAATCACCCCATAAGAGATCACATTTTTATCTTCGATTTTATATGTGACCTCAATTTTTTTGAGGCGCTCCGTTGGACCGAAAAGTCCTCGGAAGCTCTCCTCAAGTTTTTGCGTCGTAATTCTCACTGCGCGAGCATCGCGACGCACATTGTCCACTGGCTCTGCTGAACCATACGGCATAGGATGATAGAGCGTCGTGGTGAGCTCCTCATCCATAGTGATGATTTTTGGAAAATACATCACCATACCAGTGACCTTTCCGTCTTTTTCGGAGAAGTCAATCTTATCTGGAGCGCATTTTGTGCTCTCCAGACGAGAGATTACCTTATCAAGATCATCCAACTCGATGACCTCGAACGGTTTTTCTCCGAACCAACGTGTCTTTATCATAGAAAACGACCTCCTTCTCCTCGTTTTTGAGGAAACTAAAAAAACGCTCTTATTAAATTTATCACTTTCACTAAAAAAATAAAAATAAAAAGGATGGAAAAATCCATCCTTTTCTTTGGTGGGGAAGGGTTTAACAAATCAATATCGATCTGCTAAAACCTTCCCCTCCGTCATAAGCCAAAAGAGAAGAACAACTCCTCCGGCAAAAATCGCGGCATCCTCAACTCCTGAGACGCCACGACCGAAAAACCACGGGAAAGCCCCAGTGGTTGCACCAGCCTTGACGGCGAGGTGCATTTTGGCATACTGCCAAACGGGTGCAGCACCCGAAAGGAACATGCCAAGGAAGCGAATTATGTTTATCATAATTCTCCTCCTTTTTACAGCAGACTCGCGACAAACATCGCGAGCCCACTAAAAATAAACAATCCCTGCCCAAAAGTTTCCATTTTGAGCCCTTTCTACCCGCCTAGTTTTACGTCTTGTGGCGGGAAAAGACATTTATCAATGATAAAATTATAAGTAATATCTGGAGAAAATTCAATAAAAAATAAACGTTAAAGTTTTTATCTTTTTACAAAAACGCATTTATTCTATTGGTTTTTGTGGTAATCTTATTGTTGAAAAAGATAGAAAGGTTGGTGCTTATATGGATGCTTTTATGGAATGGTATTATTACACCTTCCTGAATCTGTTCCAAACCGTATTCGGCACAACTCCCGATACAGGCGTTGGCACAGGGATTATGTGTCTAATGACACTTGCTTATCCGATTTGTTATTATATGACGGGCGGTTCGCGTCATTAATTTAAAATTTTGTTGCTTTCATGTTTTTAGGAGGAGGAAACATGTTGAAGAAGATTGCTCTTAACACGTTGAATTTTATTTGTTTTTCGGCATTTTGCAGTGTTGTTTTATTTGTCGTTTCAGCTTGGTTTTCCAATGGAATCCTTTTGCTCTCCTTGACTCTTTTTATGTTCCCAATTATATACAGTCGTAAAAATATTGCTCGTGCACGTAACTGTGCTAGGGTTTTGAACGGAACCTCTGCTGTGAGGGAGAAAACAGAAAATATGTAAAAAAAATAAGGGGCGTAAGCCCCTTTTCTGTTGTCTTGAAATAAGACTTCTGTTGCCAAGGTTACAGAAACCTCCGAATCTCATTCAGTTAGACCCGAGAGAGCCCCTTACAACCTTTCGGTCGTCCGGTCTCTGGGTCTCGTACCATCGGTCCCGGCACAAGGAGATCCTCGCGATCGGCGGCAGCCGAAGCTACTATGCGCGAGACCACTAGGAAGATCCCTTCCTTTTTGGATGGCAGACCCTCTACAGATCCAAAAGTCTGTTTCGTGACCGGGATCCCACGAATTTCCCCAACAGTCTCTTCGGACTGGGAGCAACGAGGGCAGAGCCCAGAAGGCTCAATGACCATGCGCTCTTCGTCGCCAACAAAGATGTTTAGCGTGTGCGGGGTGCAATTAAGTATCATCATAAAAACCTCCTAAAATCCACTAACTTCCAGTCATCACCCTATGTGACTAAAACTGGAAACCAACTAACAAGCTTATTATTACTCGTATTTAAATAAAGTTCAAGTAAAAAAATAAATAAAAAAAGACACCTCAATAAAGAGGTGTCTTTGTCTTAAGAACTTATATTAGTTCTTAAGCCTTACAGGGGCAACAACCCCAAGCCAGCTAACTTCTCCTTCTGATACTTTTGCATCGTTTTCGAAGATAAGCGGCTTCAGCGGATCTCCTGTAAAGGTAATCTTAACCTTTACGGCGCTTACCGCCTTCACCATCTTTTCAAGATGGCGTGCCGAGAGACCAACCTCAGCACCACTCAACCCCGTGCTGTTGAGCGTCTGAACAACCTCTTCTGCATCGCCGATCATATCGGAAGATGCATAGAGACGAACGCTCTGATCGTTGAATGTCAGCCGGAGTGCTGACGACTCAACAACCTTTGCACAGAGCCCGACGCGCTCGGCGGCGTCATTCAGTGCGCTCTTTGAGAGCACGACTTCTTTTGCGCCGTCGGTGTCGGGAATCGCCTTTTCAAAAGGCGGCGGTGCTGCGGCGAGAAGCGGCATCGTGTAGCGTTCATTGCCCGCAATCACCTCGACGGTGTTGCCCGAGAAACGCCACTGCACATCCCCCGAAAGGGAGAGCGCAGCGATGTCTCTCCAGAGGACGAGCGTCTTTGGCTCAGATACCGGCTCTGCCAACTTGAACCTCTGACGAGAGACACAAGAGCGACTTGCTCCATAAATAGAGCAAGTGCTCCCCTCAACGATAACGGTCATGCCGTTAAACGCTGAGGGCGTCTCCTCATTCGCGATGAATGGGAGGGCTCTCGACATAATCTCCTTATATCTCTCTTCGGAGAATCCGAGAGAGAATAAGGGACTCTCGATCGGCGTGTAGCTCGGAGCCACATTCGCCAGAGAGACGAGGGACCAGCGACTACGCGCCGCTTTCACTTCGATGAGTCCATCGTCCTTTTTGGTAATGGAAACCTCATCTGCGTCTGTGGCGGCGAGCATTTCAGACAAGAACTTTCCGTTCAGTCCGAACTCCTCATCTGCCGAGGCTTGAATCGCCTCGATTTTGACCGCTCCGATGGCGGATTTGTTCGCCATCGTGAGAACTACTGTATTTGAGGCATACGCCTTGATATACAGTTCTGCTCCCTTCGTGTTGCGAAGGAGCTGCGCGACAGCGTTTTTAAGAGTTTTTACCTGATACTTCATGGTGAAACCACCCTTTCTTGGCTTATCTAAGCCATAACCATAAAACAACCTACCTATAAAAATAGGTTCGACTCTGCAACTGATTTTAACGATATTTATATAAAATCGCAAGTTTGAAAATAATTGTTCCCAATTCTAATTAAATATATCCATTGAAATTTCTTTTAAATAAATTTTTCGATAAAATTATAAACAGAAGATCCATTTTGGTCTCAATATAAAGAAAGAAGGTTCTTTCATGAAAAAAATTTTTGTTTTAGACACAAACGTTGTTCTCGATGATCCTGATGCTATTTTTAAGTTTGAGGATAACGATATTGTTATCCCTGATGATGTTCTTGAAGAAGTAGATCGTTTTAAAAACGAAAAAAATACCGAACGAGGTGCAAACTCTAGAAAGTTTAGTCGTCATCTTGACAAACTTCGTGAAAAAGGAGATCTCACAAGAGATGGTGTCTCTCTTGGCGAAGGACTTGGGCATCTCAGCATTAAGTTTACGCCGAAAAGGCATTTGCAAGATACTCAAGAATATGCCATAGAAAATAGTTCCCATGTTGATAATCGAATTATGTATCTGTGTAAAAACACACAGGCATTCAAGCCCTTTTATGGAAAAGATGAAGTTCCAGTTATCCTTGTTACAGAAGATACGAATTTGCGCGTAAAGGCAAATACAATTCAAGTACAAGCGCAGGATTATTTGAACGCAAAAATCGTTCGTCGAAGCGATGATTTTTATTCGGGACGAAGACGTGTTCTTGCTCTTCCTCAAGTTATAGAGTCTTTTAATCGTCTTGGGGAGGGAATTCCAAAGGCGGACGTTCTTGATATTGAAGGTTTGACCATTAAAGAGCCTTTTTATCCAAATGAATTTATTGAAATTTATGATGCCACAAAAATTAATGGTGGAGGTGTTGGTGCCGCCTCTCTTGGACGTTTCGACCATAAGGAGCAGAAGATTGTTCCTTTGGTTTATTTAAAAGAGTTCCTTAAGCAAGGGAAACGAAGCTCTCTTTGTTTAAGCCCTCGTAACATTGGACAAAAATTTGCTTTAGAAGCTCTTCTTGCTCCTCCGGATGTCGCCCCCCTTGTTATTATGAAGGGAATTGCTGGAACGGCCAAAACATTCCTTTCCGTCGGCGCGGGTCTTTATTGCAACACGAGGGACAAATATAATCAGGTTATGATCTGTCGCCCAAGTGTTACAATGGATGAAGATATTGGATTCCTTCCCGGCGCGGAAAATGAAAAAATTGAGCCTTATATGCGAGCCATTAAGGATAATGTTTATACGTTAAAGTTCGGAAGCGAAATCGAATCAAATCCAGAGCAGATTAAACGAAACTGGGCTGAGGTCGAAGAGATGTTTTTGAATGGTACAATTAAGGCTGAGGCTCTTGCGTATCAACGAGGAAGATCTCTTAACCATTACTACTTTATTCTTGATGAGATGCAGAACGCAACGCGAAGTCAAGCAAAGACTATTGTAACGCGAGGCGGTATCGGAACAAAGATTGTTCTTCTTGGAGATCCAGATCAGATTGATAGTGCTTATTTGGATGCATATAATAATGGGCTTACTTATGTTTCTGAGTCTATGAAGGGTTCTCCTCTTTGTTGGCAGATTACGATGAAGGCATCAGAGGGCACACGTTCGCAGCTTTCTAAGGATGCTGTTGCTCGTATGAAGTAATAATAAAACCGTTCGACGGTTTTGGATGGCGTGGATTCTTGAAAAAGGATCTGCGCCTTATTTTATTTTTTGCAAAATAAAAGAGACCTTACTGAAGGTCTCTTGGTCGGAATTTTGGAAGCTATTTTTGATAGCTTGCAATAAATTCCATAATGCAGTCTTCCAACTGCTCTGCTGAAACGGGAATGCACCTAGAACAGTACAGATCCTCCCATTTCCCGCGATAGAAAATCATGCATTCCGTGAAACCATCGGGAACCATGCATAACGAAGCAAAGAATTTCTTCTTTCCAATTTCGAAATTGCACTCGAATCCTTCGGAACCGTCATGGCAGATTTTCTTTTCAATCTTGAGATCCATTAATTTCCTTCCAAATCAACTAACTTCTGCAAAAGCGGAAAAACAATTCTATGTTGATTATATATTTTTATCTGATGTAAATAAAAGAAAAAGGACTTATTGCAAGTCCTTTTTTTAATTAAATCTCGTTTTCAAAATCATATTTACGCTTTTTGCGATAATATACCGTTCCAACAATTACAAGCCATATAATGACAGCTAGGATTGCTTTATCATACGCCGCGTTCATAATGTCACCATAATCGCCGATTGGTTCTCCAAGCGTATAGTTGAAAGGGAATTCAACTTTTGTGGCGAGAGAATCAAAACGTGAGCCATAATTCATTCTTACGTATTCTTGATATACAGCTCCGTCTACTTTTTCTTCTGATGGCGTACCGAACACTAACCATAAAACTTTTTCTTCTCCCGGTTGAAGTACAGTCTGATTCCCTGCTCCAGCAAAGAATCCTGCTTCGGAAAGAACTGTTTGCCATTTATCAATGGGGGAATAGAAGGTATCTTCTCCGTTTCGAATCTTAAAGTCGCTTGCTCGAATCTCTCTTGGAATTGTGTTTACGTTTTTAATCTTCAACTTCATGATGAACGGATTAATGTCATAATCATCATGTCCTTGCGTAAAGGAATAGCTTTCATCCAAATTGTCAAGCGCAGAGAAATTTCCATTCGTGTATTCATCACCAACAGCTTTCACCTGCATAATGAATAACGGAAGGTCTGAACGATATGTTTGATCTATATAAACTTGCAGATCTCCGATTCCATACGCTTGTGTTTTTCTGTTTGTCGTATCATTATATACAGTCATAATTGTATCTGGATGCACAACTAGATCTTTCGTATAAAAGATCGTTCCAATAATGATTGCGATAACACCTAGAATAGCTATGCCAAGGGATACAATGCGAAGCTTTGCTTTGTCCATGTTGTGCGGTTTCCCGCGTCACCTCTTTCTTGTATAAACATTCTTTTAAGATTTTACCATTTTTCATCGAGAGACGAAATCTTTTTGTCAAAACTGACGATAAGAATGCCCTAAAATCAACGTTTTTGGAAAAAATAAATATATTTTTATTGTATAATATGTTTGTTGTTATGGAAGGAAGTGTGTTATGCCGTTTGTAAACGAAACAGATAATACAACGCTTAATAAAGAAATTCATATTAGTGGAACCGTTGAGGTTATCACATATCATAATGATGAAAACGGATATACGGTTTTAAAGGTATATCCTACGGAAGGATATAAGGGGGATTTGGAGGTCATCCCTGTTATTTGTACTGTCCCCAGCATCGAGCGTGGAGAAGACGTGGAAATAACAGGAACCTTTATAAATCACCCTCGTTTTGGATTTCAGATTAAGGCAACGAATATAAAGACGCTTCTTCCTGATAGTGAGCATGGAATCTTAACGCTTCTTTGCAATGGATTTTTGCCCGGTATTGGAGAAAAAACAGGAAAACGTCTTGTTGCCACTTTTGGAAAAGATACTTTTAAGGTTATCGAATCTGATCCGGAGCGCTTAAAAGAAATCAAGGGGATCACCCCTAAAAAAATACAAAAAATTATTGACGCTTATGCACAGAAAAAGCATATCAAAGAGACGCTCGCTTATTGCCAGAGCGTTGGAATTGGGATGGCTTTGGCAAATAAAATTTTCAAGGAATATGGCGATAACACCATAAAATTGATCCAGAAAAATCCGTATAAGCTGATCGATGATATTCGTGGGATTGGCTTCAAAAAGGCGGATGAGATTGCGCAAAAAAATGGAATGGATCGTAATTCTCCGTTTCGTGTCGGTGCAGGACTTGAATATGTTTTGTCGGTGCAGAGCGACTATGGTAATGTCTGGTTCCCAAAACAAAAGCTTATTGAAGAAATGACAAAGACTCTTGGGATTGCTCCTAAGTTTTCGGAAGAAGTGTTGACTGAAAAGCTGGAAGACGGATCTCTCGTCCAAGATTCTGTTGGTGATGAAATTTGTATTACGCGGGTTGCGCAATATAAGAATGAGCGTGGAATTGCTGAGAAACTGATTGTTTTACGTGATAACACCTCCCCCTCCAGAAAAATTCAAAAAGGGGAGGAACTGGATGCTTCAATTGCTGTCGCAGAAAGATTTTGTGACATTTCTCTTGCCGATTCTCAGCGAGAAGCCGTTCGAAAGGCTGTAACGAATAATGTTTGCATTATTACTGGTGGACCCGGTGTCGGAAAAACGACGATCGTAAAAACGATTATAACGCTTCTTCATAACGCGGGGAATGAGGTTCGACTCGCCGCTCCGACAGGAAGAGCTTCAAAGCGAATGGGGGAGTCAACCGGATATCAAGCAAGTACAATTCATCGTCTTCTTGAGGTTGATCCGACAAATGGACAGTTTAAGCATCATGAAAAAAATTATCTTATTGGGGATGTTTTTATTCTTGATGAGGTGTCAATGGTTGATACCTTTCTTATGAGCTCGTTTTTAAAGGCTCTTCCTAAAAGTGCTTCCGTTATATTCGTTGGGGATGTTGACCAGTTGCCTTCTGTTGGAGCTGGAAAAGTTCTTGCAGATATGATCGAAGCAAATGTTCTTCCAGTCGCTCGTCTTACAGAAATTTTCCGCCAAGCGAAAACAAGTAAAATCATCATGAATGCTCACAATATTAATCATGGTGAAATGCCTGTTGTTGAAAATAAAATTGATGAGGATTTCTTTTATGTTCAGGCGGAGGACCCAGAGACTTGTGTTGCAAAAATCCTCCAAATGGTAACAAAGAATATTCCTGAGCGTTGGAAGTTTGATAGCTTGAAGGATGTTCAGGTGCTTTGCCCAATGAAAGCGGCTCCAATGGGGACAATGGCTTTAAACAATACTTTGCAACAGCACCTCAACCCAAATGTACAAATTGGGTTGCGTCAAGCAGAGCTCAAGAAGAAGCCTCAGTCAGAGCTTACTTCTGATGACCGAGAGTTTTTGCGAAAGAATCCAGAAGAAATTCCTTTTATTCATAACAGATATAAAACCTTCGCTGTCGGCGATAAGGTCATGCAGATGAAAAATAATTATGAAAAAGAGGTTTTTAATGGAGACGTAGGATACATTGAGCACATTAACACAAAAGACAAAATCGTGTATATTGATTTTGACGATGGGGATGGCGGTGCTCGCTCGGTAACGTATCAGTATGATGAGTTGGATGAAATTGTCCTTTCATACGCATGTACGATTCATAAAAGTCAGGGAAGTGAATATCCTGTCGTTGTGATTCCCGTTATGACGCAACATTTTATGATGCTTCAGCGCAAGCTTTTGTATACTGGCGTGACAAGAGGAAAGAAAATCGTTATTATTGTTGGGCAAAGAGAAGCTCTAAAAATGGCGGTTCGCGGGAAAAAGGTCGAGTTTGGGCGATATACAAAGCTCAAAGAGTGGCTTGTTCAGTTCGGAAAAAGCAAGGTCTCCTGATGATGGGGACTTTGCTTTTGTTTTATTGGGAATAAATGCCTTTTCTTTTGGTAAAATTATTGAAGATTTATTTAAAGGTGAAGAGTTATGACAAATATAGAAGAAAAGCTGATTAATGGACTTAACCCTCAGCAAAAAGAGGCTGTTTTAGCTATTGACGGACCTGTTCGTGTTGTTGCTGGTGCAGGATCCGGAAAAACAAGCGTTTTAACAAAGCGTGTAGCATTGATGTTGGAGCGAGGAATTTCTCCTTACAATATTCTCGCTATTACTTTTACCAATAAAGCCGCAAATGAGATGAAAGAACGTATTGCAGGGTTGGTTGGAAAAGAGTTGGCTGATAAAATAACGATTTCAACTTTCCACTCTTTTTGCGCGCGGTTTATTCGCCGTAATGTGGACGCAGTTCCCAACTTAAAGGATAAGAATTTTACAATTAAAGATGAAGATGACAAGAAGGCTCTCATAAATGATTGTTTGAAAACGCTCAATATTGAGGCAAAGGCTTCTTGGTTCGCAAACGCTATATCTGATTTCAAGAATAATCTTCTTTTGCCAGAGACCATTGAGGTTGATTGGAAAAATAAAGATTATGTTGCTGTTTATCAAATGTATCAAGAGCGGCTTAAAGCGAATAATTCTTGTGATTTTGATGATCTTCTTGTCCTTTTTTGGAAGATGTTGAAGCAACGCCCGGATCTTCTTGAGCGTTTTCAAGAACAGTTTAAATATATTTCTGTTGACGAATATCAAGACACGAATGGTGCTCAATATGAGATTGTTCGTTTGCTTGCAAAAAAACATCAAAATATTTTTATCGTTGGTGATGTAGATCAGTCTATTTATGGTTTTCGTGGTGCTGATTTCTCAAACATGATGAATTTTAACCGGGATTATCCGAACGCACGGCTTATAAAACTTGAAAGAAATTATCGCTCCACAGAGATTATTGTTAATGCGGCTAATAGCGTTATTGAACATAATCAAGAGCGTTTGGAGAAAGTTCTTTGGACCGATGACAAAAGGAATATTCCGATCATTTGCAGGACCTTACATTCGAGTGATGAAGAGGCGCTTTGGGTTACACAACAAATAAAGAGAGAGGTTCAGGAAAATAACAGAAAATATAATGATATTTGCATCTTAATTCGCAATAACGCTCTTAGCCGTTCATTTGAGGAATGTTTTGTTAAATCTAGTATTCCATATGTTGTTATCGGAGCTAAAACTTTTTATGATCGCAGAGAAGTAAAAGACACTTTGGCATATTTAAACGTTCTATCAAATCCAAACGATTTTATTGCCTTGCGCCGTATTATTAATGAGCCAAAGCGTAGTATTGGTGATAAATCTGTACAGAAGTTTTTCCATTATTGCTTTGAGAATGGATATGACTTTTTTGAAGGCGTAAATTCTCTTGAAGAATCTGATGCATTTTCAACAATGATGCCTAAAAAGGGGCGGTCTGGACTTCTTGGGCTATACGAAGCAATGAATATTGTGCGTAATGATAACGAAACTCCTCTTTACAAAAAAATTGAGTCTATTATGCAGAATACAGGATATCTTAAGGCTCTGTATGATGATGTGCGTAACGAGGGAGAAGAGGTCAGTCAAACCCGGATTGATAATGTTTACTCACTAATTGATCTTGCACGTACCTTTCGCCTCTCCCCAAACGAACGAACCATTGAGAATTTTTTGGAGCATATCGCTCTTATTTCTGGTGCAGATACGACAAATGATGATAAAGATAACGTCACTATCATGACTTGCCACGCGGCAAAAGGACTGGAATATCCCGTTGTCTTTATTGTTGCTTTTGAAGAAGGGATTATCCCCTCCGGCTTTGCTATAAATGATGAAAAGATTGGGATTAACCGTGGAATTGAAGAGGAGCGACGGCTTTGCTATGTTGCGATTACGCGAGCAAAAGAACAGTTGTATCTGACGAGTTCTTTGTTCCGGATGGCGAAGGGAAATGCTTCTAGCCCGATCGCATCTCGTTTTTTCAGAGAAATCCCGACACAATTGCTCCTCGGCTCTTTGGATTTGGGGATTTTCTGCTAAATTGTTAAAATAAAAAAAGAAATGTTTCTTTGTACTGTTTACAGGTGGATAAGTAATGAATTATTTGTTTTTCTCTCGAATTATATATACGCTTCCTTTTCTTATATATTGCGGTTTAAACACGCACTCCATTTTTGCAAACCAAACAACGGTTCTTTTCACGCTTTTGTATCTGGTTGTGTTTCTTTTCAGTGTGTTCTTCTTTGGCATATCGAAGAAAATAATTCCAACGCTTCTTGTCCATTTTATTTTTGCTTTTGAGTTTTATATTCTCGCTACTCTTGCAACAGCCACGGGAGATCACAATATTTTACTGTTTATTCTCCTTACTTCATTTTATACGATAGAGTCGTTAAGAAATGACTCTTTGAATCTTATGATTCATCTCTTTATGTTTGTTGGTGGTTTTTATTATGTCCATATGTATTATGGACTTTCTATCGTGGATTACACTTTTGATTTTGCAACGATCCCTATCTTAGGATCCGTCCTTTTATGTCGGGCAATCATGAGTATGCTCGAAAGCAAACGTATTGTTACAGAAGAGGTCGTAAAGACGAAGGAAGTTTATGTACCAAAGGATTCCGCAGAAACCTTAGAAAAGCTTGATAAATATAAAGACAATGAAAGTATCCTTAAACGTAAAATTTCTTTTTATAAAGATCGCGCTGTTGAACTAAAAAAAGACATTGATGGTCTCGCTTTGGAAAAGAAGGCTTTAGAGCGTGAATATGATGATTTTTATAAACAAGCAATAGAGCAACAAAGTATCAACAAGGATATTGCTAAAGCATATTTTGTCCTTATGGCAAACAGTTATTTAGATTTAAATAGGACGCTTGAGGATAATATAAACAATGTTCTTTCCGTTGCTCTCAATGCAACAAATGCTAAATATATTTGTTTGGTTACGAAAGAAGAGTTTGATGAACATGGTTTTGAGATCGATAAACCTAAATATGCTCTTTATTCTTCTTTCCGTTCCAATGATGTCACTTTTTCTGACCAAGCGTTTGTTGGGACAGATGTTGTAAAAAACAATCTTAGAGAGGTCATAAAAACACAAAAATGTGTTACGGTTGTAAATGTTGATATTCCTGAAAGTTTATCGCCAATCAGCCATATCATTCTCGCTCCTGTAATGGGGGATGGTGTTTTCAAGGGCGTATTAATGCAATGTTTCGACGACAGTTATCAAAGAAACGTTCATTATTACAACCTTGTCTTGATGATTGCTTATCAAATTTATTCCGCTCTGAAAAACGGTTCCTTGTATCGACAGGCAAAAGATTCAAGTAGTATTGATAAGTTTACAAACACCTATAATAAGGCTTATTTGCTTTCTGCACTTCCTCTTATTATTTCAAATGCGTACAACTATGATACCGCACTTGGACTTGTCTTTATTGACATAGATTATTTTAAAGATGTTAATGATACTTATGGACATGATAAGGGAGATTTCGTCCTTCAAAAAGTTGTTGCTATTTTGAAAGACCACATTCGCCAAACAGATATGGTGTTCCGTTTTGGTGGAGATGAGTTTGTTATTCTGTTCTCTGGAGCAACCAAAGAACAGTTGTCTGGCTTCTTTTCTGATGTTAATGAAGATATTCATAATCTTGGCATTCGGATCAAAAAAGGAGAAGAAGAAAAAAGCCTTTCTGTCAGTATGGGGGCATATATTTATGAGCCAAAAGAAGATGGTGAAATCTCTTCGGAAAAACTTCTTAAACTCGCTGATAATGCCGTTTATGTGGCGAAAAAAGGCGGAAAAGGACGAATACATATATCAGAATAATTTTCTTCAAAAACGGGCGGTTTTACGTCCGTTTTTATTTTTCTCATGCAAAAACTAAACTTCTCAATTAAAATAGTTCTTAAAGGAGATGATGATTTTGGCAAATACAGAAGAACTGAAAAAATTACAGGAATCGTTGGATGGGATTACGAAAAAATATGGAAAGGGAGCCGTTATGCGCCTTTCCGACAAACCGCTAAATTTAGCTCGAATTTCGTCCGGCGTTTTCCCCGTTGATGAAATTATTGGCGGTGGATATCCCCTCGGGCGAATCATTGAACTTTATGGTCCAGAGTCTTCTGGAAAAACGACGCTGGCATTGAAAGCAATTGCATCTTTTCAGAAAGAGGGACATGTTTGCGCCTTTATTGATGCAGAACATGCTCTTGATCCTGATTATGCTGTTGCGCTTGGAGTGGATATTGACAACCTTTATGTTTCTCAGCCGGATTGTGGAGAAACCGCTCTTGAGATTGCAGAAATTCTTGTTCGCTCTGGCGCTGTTGGACTCATTGTGGTCGATTCTGTCGCGGCACTCGTGCCTCGTGCTGAAATTGATGGAGAGATGGGCGCAGCATCGGTTGGTGTACATGCCCGGCTTATGAGTCAGGCAATGCGCAAACTTACGGGAATTGTTTCGACTTCTCAATCTGTTGTTATTTTCATTAATCAGCTTCGTGATAAAATCGGAAATAATTATGGAGGGAATGAAACAACAACAGGTGGGCGAGCACTTAAGTTTTACGCGTCTATCCGTCTTGATGTTAGAAAGAAAGCGACAGTTCAAACCGATGGGAATGCTGTTGCAAATACGGTCTCCGTAAGAACCGTAAAGAACAAAACCTTTCCTCCTTTCCGTTCTTGTGAATTTGACATCAATTATGGAACAGGACCCGATGAGATCGGATATGTTATCGAGCGGGCTGTTGAGGCAGGTATTATAACTAAGGCTGGCGCATGGTATAGCATGGACGGTTTTAGAGGTCATGGAAAAAGAGAGATGGTTAATTATCTCTCGGAGGATCCTGTTGGCGTGGAGCGATATAAAGAAATTAAGGACGCTATTCGTTCCGATAAAAAAGATTCATAAAAAATCACCCTGCTCGTTGTCGGGCAGGGTTTGTTTCAATTAATGTTTCCGAAAAAGGAAATAAGATGTTACAATTAATTTGATGAATTGGAGGTGTTTTTTATGAAGAACCATATAAAAAGTTTTTTAACTTTAAGTGTTATCGGTGTTTCCCTGTTTTGTTTATTTCCCGGAAACGTTTATGCAACGGAACAAGATGATGTCATGGACCGAATGGAGCGGAGCAATAAAGATTTTGATAAAAAATCGGAAGAGATGCGGCGCTCTTTTGACCAGACAATAAATTCCTATTCAAACGGTTCTGTTGCAAACTCTAAACTTGCGGAAAAACAAAAGTCTGAAATTGAGCGTCAGTTTAACGAAAGCAAAAGTAGTCTAAGTGGAAATAAAGATGTAACGAGAAGCATGCCTTCACAGCGACGCGCTGACCTTACTCGTGGTTTTGATACAAACATCAATAATACGGATAGGGATTTAATGCGTTTGCAAAATAACGCTAACAACAGCTCTTTATACTCTAATGCTGAATTAGACCAAGGGGATCGGTTTAGTGACATGAGTGGTGGTGCTCAGATTGATAACGAGAGAGACACTTTAAGTCGCAATAATCGAGAAGCCGCAACACTCGTTATGGATGGACAAGATTCTGTCGATGATTATTCTAACCGCCGAGATTCTCGTGAACGTCCTGTTGGTGAAATCGTTACCGACGAGGGTTCTAATAAAGGTGGAATTGTCAATCTCGACAATAACGAACTTTTAAAATATCTATTAATTGTTGTCGTTGTGTTTGTTGTCATGGCGGTCTTATATTTCAACGGACGGCGCCGTAGTGATGAGGAATAAGAAAGGAAAATGTAGTATGTACGCTTATTCAAAAGAAATGGGAACTTTGATTGATCTTGTTGGTGCGGCCATCTCAAACCGTTTCCATGAGATCCCTGTTTATCCTGATGATGCCGTTGAAGGGACACCCCCAATTCGTATTGACCAGCAGTATGTTGATACTCAAGTAATTGGTTTCGGTTTTGGATCTAGCCTTCCCTTGGCAAATTTACAAACGGAAGATTTGGCCAGAGCGCTGGTTGAAGATATTGCCAGTTGCATTAAAAAGGGCGACGATTTTTATGACGTGCGTCAGCGTGTCGAACAAATTGTTAACAAGTCGCGATAATTACGGAGGGATTTCATGAGCCGTTGGTCATGGAGAAAGAGAAGAAAGAGACGTAAAAAGAGTGAGGATAATTTTGATGGGAAATCCGTTCTTGAAATATCCTCAACCAACACATCTCTTGTAAATCTTTCTGAAAATGAAAAGACAAAAACGATCGGGGATTCTCCCGAAAAGTTCTTTATTGAAGGTCTTGAATTTGATTATAAAAAGGCAATGACGAAAGCCTATTCTGTTGCTATTATTGGAATTGTTGTTGGTTTAATCTTTATAGCTTATAACTTGTATACATCTCAAGAACAAAAACAGGCGCATAACAAACCTATTCAAACAAAGACCTCTAGTTATGTTGAGCCAGAGCGTCGTGATAAGGTTAATGCAAATGGAGATGAGACGGTGGAGCAAAAAAATCAAGAGATGGATGCTTTTGTTAACTCTGAAGATGTAAGAAATAACAACCCTGATTTAGTCAGTTTGAAAGGAAGGAATTACTATATGTTTAACAACAAAATACTTCTTCCTTTGGATAATCAAGAATGGGTTCAGTATGATAATACATCAAGCACCTCTGGATATGGGGCGATAAGCTCTTATTTGCCAGTTGACGAGAACCAAAGCAACTGGCGGCAGAAGATTATAGTTCATCATATCTTTTCTAATAAAGACTTTAATTGTTTCGAGTTTACAGATAAGCTGGTAAATGGTATTATTGTAAATGTTCAAAACCAGTTAGAAGTTGATGGATCTGATTTTGATATAGTTAAAGGATTGTCTTTTAACTATGTTAGAAAGGATGCGAACGATACTTTACTTTATTGGGGGCTTAACGTTCCGAATAATATCCCTCAAGTACAGTTTGTTCGTTGTTTTGTATCAGATTTTACAAAAGAACCATATCTGATTACATACACCATCAAAACAGATGGAACTCTGATGGATGATCAGAGTATCCAAAATGCTCTTCGTACGTTGGATAGTGCTCAAGAGTTAAAGTAGAAAGGATAATTGCTATGGCTACATTGATTGAGAAGCGGAGCTTTAGTCGTTCCGCGTGTAAAGGATTTTCATGTAACGTGAAAACGGGAGTAAATGATGATTACGAACTTTCCGTTTTAAACATCAGCAACGGTGGAATGTTGCTGAAGGATTCAAAGGAGTCTGGTTTGAAAGAAAATGAAAGTTATACTTTTTATTTCTATCCAGACGAGAATAAAAAAACTTCTAAAAAGGGGAAGGTAATCCGTCGGCAAGAGAAAACAATTGCCGTAAAGTTTTCAAGTCCGTTTGATTTGTCAAAAATAAAAAGCCTGAGAATGGCTGGATAAAAAAAGAGAGTCTTGATAGACTCTCTTTTTTAGTGGAAAGAGAATTAAAACAGGCTAACCTGCCCCTCTTCATCTTTCTTTGCTTTCCCTCTCTGGATTGCAGAAAGTCTCTGCTCCCCAAGACGGATAGCGCGGCGGAGTGCTCGGATCGTGTCACGATCACCTTCTTCCGCAGCTTTCGTGATAGTCTCTTCAATGTCCTCTGCGGAAATTGAGAGATTATCAACGGTTTCGTATGCCTCTCGTGGCGCGGCAGCGATCATCACTCCCGCACCAACGATTTCGATCGTTGATGCCATTTCGGGAATGAGTTTCATCTCTGCCTGATCCATGTTCTCGGCGAAGACTTCCTTCAAGATAGGATATCCTGTAAAAGCCTTTACCGATAACGGCATAATTTTCCCTTTGACGGGACCTTCCAGCCGGTACATCTTCGTCCGGCTTTCATTGCGGGACGCCTTTTTCAAGGCAACTCGCTGAGGAAGGGTTAATCCTTCCTTGTCGATTTCGGACAAGATGAAGGAATAAATCCCTTCGTCCGGCACTTCCATGTGCCAGATGACGGACTTCTTAAAGGAGTCCACCTCAATGAGGTCGGATACAACCGCCTCGTCAAGGATCTCGTCCACCAAAGAGATTTCAAGTGCTGACATAAGAACCTCCTTCTCCCCATTCTCGGGGAAACCATCTTTTCCCACCAGCTATATGTGGGAAATTCTCATGCTTTTATTATACAAACAAATTCATAAACAGCAACTTTTGTGAAAGCATAAAAATTTTCTTTTTTCTCATGATATAATTTTGGTGATCTTATTATATTATGTTGTGAGAAAAGAGGTTCATTACGTGCTTTCTTATATAAAGAAATATTTTGCAAACCGACATGTTCATATGTCTGAAATGCTTGGTATTGTTGAAGAAATAAATAACTTAGAACCATTTTATGAAAAAAAGATTGACGATGAACTTCGTGAACGAATTAATTTTTATCAGTATCAAGCGAGAACGGGAATAACAAAACGAAAAGCTAAAACTATCTTAATCAATGTCTTTGCGATTGTTCGTGAAGCCTCTAAGAGAGTGTTGAAAAAGCGCCATTATGATGTTCAAATCCTTGGCGGGCTATTTTTAAACAGAAAATGTATATCGGAAATGCAAACAGGAGAAGGAAAAACGCTTGTCGCGACGGCTCCTGCTGTTTACAATGCTGTTATTGGAAACAAGGTGCATATCGTTACTGTAAATGATTATCTTGCTTTGCGTGATTGGCAAGAGATGAGTTTACTTTATTCTTTTCTTGGGCTTTCCTCCGGTGTTATCCTTTCCACTTTGAGCCCTGAGCAAAGAAGAGAAAGTTATTCTTGTGATATTGTTTATGGGACAAATAATGAATTTGGATTTGATTATTTAAGAGATAACATGAAGTCGGATAATGACAATCCAATTCAAGGAGATCTTGATTTTGTAATTATTGATGAAGTAGACTCTGTTTTAATTGATGAGGCAAGAACCCCTCTTATTATTTCTGCAAAAGCTGAAAATAATACAGAGATGTATGTTCGTATGGCGGATCTTGTATCTCGTTTTAAAGAAAACATTGATTTTAAGCGCGACTCTGAGGACAAAAAAGTGGTCGTTGCGACAGATGATGGCATCCATAAACTTGAGCGTTTCTTTGAAATAGATAACTTGTATACTCCGGAAAATAGTCTTTTACTAAATTGTATGGAGCAAACACTTAAAGCATATTTTGTTTTTGAAAAAGACAAAGATTATGTTGTAAAAGATGGAGAAATTATTATTGTTGATGATTTCACTGGAAGATTGATGCAGGGGCGCCGATATTCAAATGGTTTACATCAAGCTATTGAGGCAAAAGAAGGAGTAGAGCTTAAAGAGGAAAGTAAAACAGTTGCAACGATTACGTTTCAAAATTATTTTCGTCTTTATAAAAAGCTTTCGGGAATGACCGGTACCGCAAAAACGGACGAAGATGAATTTTATAAAACATATGGTTTAACTGTTGTTCAGATTCCTAAAAATAAACCAAGCAAACGTGTCGATTTACATGATGTTGTGTTTCGCTCTAAACAAGCGAAATATAACCATGTCGTTACAAAAATCAAAGAGTGTAACTCTATTGGACAACCCATTCTTGTCGGAACGACGAGCATTCAGGCAAGTGAGTTCATTTCAGAAATGCTTTCAAAAGAAAGTATTCCGCATAAGGTTCTTAATGCAAAACATGATGCAGAGGAAGCTGAAATTATTTCACATGCAGGAGAGATCGGGGCAATAACAATCGCAACGAACATGGCTGGACGAGGCACGGATATTATCCCTGCCGAAGGTGTTGAAGAATTGGGCGGACTTTTTATCCTTGGCACAGAAAAACATGAGTCTCGTCGTATCGACAACCAGCTTAGGGGAAGAACGGCTCGACAAGGCGCTAGTGGAACAACGCAATTTTATATTTCTTTGGAAGACGACTTGTTTAAATATTTTGGTGGAGAGAAACTTTTAGAGATTTTTAAGAGATTCCAGATAGATCTTGATGAAAGCCCGATCGAATCTAGATATTTGACAAATAGTATTGACAAAAGTCAACGAAGGATCGAGGCAAAGAACTTTGATATCAGAAAACATCTTTTAAGTTATGATGATGTACTGAACCAACAACGTAACATTATATACAAGCAGCGGATCGCTATTAAGGAGATGGATTATGATTCCATAAAACGAAATCTGTTTTCTTTTATTGAAGTTGAAGCTCATAAGGTTTTGGATGTTTATGCTCCTCCCGATCGATATCCTGAAAAATATCGTTTAAGTGAATTAACCTTAGCTTTGGAGCAAGCGTTTCACTTAAAGGATCTTGTTTCCGATGAAGAACTTTCTGGGCTTTCAAAGGTTGAACTTGATAATTTTGTGATTACTCGCTTAAAGAATGTTATTGAGTTAAAAGAGAGTGTTGTTTCCAAAGAAACTCTTTGTTGGTCTCTAAAAACTGTTTTATTGCATTTAACAGATTCTTTCTGGGCAGAGCATATTAACAATATGACTCTTTTAAAAGAAGGAATTAATCTTAGGGCTTATGGACAACAGAATCCTCTTTATGAATATCAAAAAGAAGCTTTTGATTTGTTCCGAGCGATGGAAGATGAAATCACCTCTAACTTTGTTTCTTTTGCTCTTGGATTACAAATCCAAATGAACGAAAACGCTTCTGTTACTAATGATGTCTAATGGGTTTTCTTTGGAGCGTTGAATAGAAGGTGATACAATATTTCTGATTCTCTGAGAAAGGTGGTGATTAGTGTGCCTAACACAAAAGAGGTTTTAAAAAAGCCGTTGTTATTTCCAGAAAAAAGAGTTTCATCTAAGGAGGAAAATTTAATCGAAAAGGTTAGTTTTCTGCCTTATGAACAAGAAAGCGTACGAAGCTTTATCAAGAGTATGATAATTGCTTTAGAGGCACGAGACACCTATACAAAAAACCACTCCGCACGAGTGGCTTTGTTTTCCGAAGAAATTGCTAGGAATTTAGATTTGTCTCCGGAAACGACAGAGATTATTCGAATCTCTGGTTTGTTGCATGATATTGGAAAGATTGGAATTTCTGATAAAATTTTATTGAAGCAGGGACGGTTAACTGAATCAGAACTTTTGGCTGTAGAGGAACATCCTTCTATTTCAGAAGATATATGTCGCCCAATTCATTTCTTTAACCCAATCCTTCCTATTATTCGTGGACATCATGAACGAATAGATGGAAAAGGATATCCTGACCATAAGGTCGGTGATGAAATCCATATAGGGGCTCGAATTGTTTCTCTTGCAGATTCCTTTGACGCCCTTATATCAAATCGTTCATATCGAAATGCGTTGTCTCTTGATCGCGTTTTGAGCATTTTAAAGGCTGGTGCTGGAAAACAGTGGGATGTAAGAGTTATCAATGCTTTCATTGATAACTTAGATATAGAACGATTATCTCAAATTCTTCAGCAAACATCAAAGAGTGATAGGGCTGCGACCCTTGCTTCTGGAACTATTTTTGAGGTTTAGAAAGGATGTTTTGATGAACAATCTTAATTTGAAAAAAGCGCTTGCTATTGGTTTAGTCGCTTCTTCTTTTAGTGTCTTTTATTCAGACAATGTAGAAGCAAAGTCCAATAAGAGAGAAGTACAGCAAGCAACACAGGCTTATCAGCAAGGATATCAGCTTTATCTTAATAATGACATCAAGGGTGCGGCAGATGCTTTTATGCTGGCAACAAAAAAGGATGAAAACAACCCTCTTTATGAGTTGTTTGCCGGAGATACACTTCGCATTTTAAAGCAGTATCCCGCATCTATTCGTTATTATGAGTCTGCAATCGAACATTATAAGAAGGCGGATAAAGAATATCGAGATCGAATCCTTATTAAGGCATATATGGGACTTTCTGTTGGATACAGAGAGAAAAATGAAGATGAAAAGGCAATTGATTATGCCAAGCGTCTTATAAAGGCTTATCCAGATGAGTTTCGTGGATATTACAGTCTTGGGAATGTCTATGCCAAGGATAAGAAAACCGAAGCAGACGCCATCGCACAGTATAAGTTGGCAATAGAGAAGGATAAAGAACAGCTCCAACCCTATCTTGCCCTCGCTTCTTTATATAATCGGCAGGGAAATACAAAAGGGATTATAGAAACGTATAAAGAAGCTGTAGATTATCGCCCTCTTGATGAAGCCTTAAAGATGTCTCTTGCTCAGGTTTATCTTTCCAATAAAGATTCTAATGGAAATGGACAATATAAGGAAGCTGAGCAGGTCCTTCGAAGTCTTGTTAGTGTAAATAATGCGAATGCATTTGCTCACTATTATCTTGGACTTACCTATATTTTGTTGGGAAATCAAGCAAAGGCTGAAAATGAACTCGCTATTCTTAACAATTTGAATCCAAACCTCGGAAATCGTCTTTATCGAGAAGCGAATGCTTATTATCGTAAGCATGGCAATGAACCTCAAGTAGAAACGATTCGGGCTGATTCTTTTGAAGACATTAAGGATTTGGCAAACGAGTCTTCACCTGCACATGATGATGGTTCTTTGGAGAATAAAATGATTAATAATCAAATTAAAAAGATGGAAGAGCGGGAAAAAGCAAAAGATAAAGCGATTTGAAAAATCAAGAAAGGATCTTTGATCCTTTCTTTTTTGCGAAAAAGATGTTTATTTTAGTTTATAATAAAAAACATAAACAAACACCTAAAAAGAAAGGTTGTGATTGAATAAATGGGCGTTTTGAGTGAATTCCGTAAGAAAAGGAAAGAAAAACAGAATTCTATTTCTGCGGAAGAGCAAAAGGAAAGAGAGGTAAACCCTTTTTCGGTGTCAGAAAAGCCGCTTTCATTAGACGAAAAGGTTGACAAGATTCTTGTCGAAAACAGAGCTTTAAGAAAAGAGCTTTTGACGAATCGCATTATTGATGCCGTTATATTGATTATTGTCCTGCTTTATATTAACTATAAGATTACAAATTTGCAGGATATTGTTGGAGTGTTGGTTCAGGTCTTTATGGGAGGAATAGAATGACGGTTCAAGAAGAACGACTTGGTGTTGTTTTTTCTGACGAGTGCTTGAACACTCTTGGTGCTCACTTAGACGAACTTGAACTTCCAAAGGTTCCATATGATATAACCTTAGCGGATATGGAAACACTCCTTGCATATCACGCAAATATGCTTCCATATCTTATCGCAAATAAGGAAATCGTAGATTCTGAGGAAAAGGCTCAATCCGCTCGAATTGAACAGCAAAAAAGCCGACTATCAACGGATATGCTTAAGATAAACTCCGGAATTAAAGCCACTGAGTTAAAAAATCTTGTGAACTCGAATCCAGAGATTGTATCCATGATGGATGAGCTTATTAATATCCGAAGGACACAGGCTAAGCTTTCTGCTCGAATTAGTGCCCTTGAATCGCAAAATGTGTCTTTGCGAAAACTCACGACCGTTCGCCTTGAATCTTTGAAGCAAGGTGTTTGATATGTTTTCTATCAATGAAAGGAAAAATTTTATGAACAAGAAACTTCGTGTTGCCGGATTTGGACTTCTTCTTGGAGCAAGTGCTTTTGGACTTTCTGGTTGTACCTCTCCGTTTGGTCAAACGGTCGCTCAACCCGAGAAGCCTCAGACTGCGATTGTTGACTATGAGATTATTGTGAATCAGCATCCAAAGGTTGCTGAGGCAAAGGCAAAGATGGAGAAGGAGTATGAAGCAATTCAGGGAAGTATGACGCCTGAAGAGCTTGCAAAGCTTTCTCCTGAAGATCGACAGAAGCGCATTGCTGAAACGCAGAAGATGATTTCCGATAAAGAGGTTGAGTTCTTTAAGCCAATTGAGCAGAACGTGAATGATTCCCTTGATGCCGTTATGCAGGAAAAGGGGATTAAGATCCTCTTCGATAAGCGAGCTGTGATTCGTGGTGGAGAGGACGTTACAAAGGATGTTCTTATCAAGGAGGGCGTATCGTCCAGCGATGCTGAGCGAATCGTTGCTGGAATTCCTAAGCCGGAAGCTCCCCAGCCGGTAGAGCCCGTTGATGCTGTCGCGGGTGTCGTTCCTGCTGGCACCCCAGTTGTCCCGCAGTGAATAAAATAAAAGTATAATAAAAGCCCCTGAATTGGGGCTTTTTTGTTGCAAAAAAAAGAAGGCTCCGAAGAGCCCTCGCTCAAATATGGAGGAACATTTCTATTGCACGCTTGCGTTGATCTTCAAGATCTACCGTCCCTTTATTTACATACTTAACTGAGAACACGCCATCTTTTGTTTGCGATACCTTGCCCATCTCCAAGTACGTTGTTTCGTCTTCGTTGGCGCCAGCCAATCTCCACTGATAGATAATCCCCTTATCTCCATCATGAAGGATCTTAATGCGTCCGTCTGGATTCTTCTTCTCCAGTTCTTGCGCATGCACCTTCATATATGAGCTGACATTCTGAAATGCCTTTGGCTCATACATATCAAAAACAACAAGTTCAGACCAATTGTTCAAGTCACTTCCGCGCTTCAGGAATACAAACTTTTCTTTTAAGAAGCCCTCGTATTTCCCTTCAATTGGCACATACATAATATCCCAGTGCCCGCCCAAGAACCCGTCAATTGGAGCGTTGCCCTCCTTGAGCTCTTTGATAATATCTGTATTTTGGAGATCTACCGTAACTCTTGTTGCTTCTCGGTTATATCCTTCCTTTGTGATTGTTTTTTCTGGAAGCATATACATTACTCCAATTGCAATAAGGATAAGAATGATTGCTCCGATGAGAAATCTCATTGCGTTTTTGTTTTCCATTCTTTAAAAGTCCTTTCTGTTACTTTATCTTTGCAAGAATATAATTCCAGCGTTCGACTTTTCCTTCAGTGTCTTTAGAACCGTCGTTTTTCACTGTATATTGAGCAATATATACAACGCTGTCTAAAGAACCCTTGAAAACCTTTCCAGATATAAATATTCTACCAGAGTTTGAGTATCCGGTGAAGGTAATACCTCCTTCTTCCTCTTGGTGTTTAATTTTAAAATCTGAAATTTTTTCTTTGATCCAAGTTTCAAATACATCATAAACAACTGGAACTGGGTTTTCTATTTTTACATTGACGAAGGTTCGAAAAACAAGTGCCTCATTCCAACCGCTTGGAGATTGTCCTTTTGGAAAATAGGGGCGAAGTGTTGGCACTCCATTTTTTGCCGTTTCTCCTGTCATTTCCCAGTTGTCTGCAATCCCAATTGCTTTTGTGATTGCCCCAAGATCTGAGTTTACAACTGTTTTATTTGTTTTATTGATTTTAGCTGTAGCTTCCTTTTGAGCATCTGTCTTTTGCTCATCAGGAATATCTCCGCCGGTTGGATCCGCTTCTTCAGCAGTCACTTCTTTTATTACCGGCTTTTCAGCTTCTTCCGTGTTTTTTGTTTGAATAAAGTGTCCTATTGTAAAGATAGCAATAATCCAAACAAAAAATATTAACCCCGCCTTCAGGAATTTCTTTCGATCTTTTTTTATCAAGAGTAACACCCGTTTCTATTTCTTATCTAATTTCGTTACTAATTGTACCAGATTTTTCTGGATAATGGCTTTTATTTTTTTTAAAATTGAAAGCGTTCATTTTCTTTCGTGATATAATTTAAAAAAAAGGAGGCTTTGCTTTGAAGTTTTTATTTACATTTCCAAGTATGACGGCGGCATTTAGTGCCGATAAATACATGAAAGACTCTAAAGAGCTTTCATTAAAAGGAATCCCGTCTCAAATCGTCCATCTTCCTTATTGCCTTACTGGAACATGCCAAGGGCTTGGACTTTCTATCATTTCTGATATTAATGGGATTGTCTTTTTGAAAAACAAGTTTGAAGAAGATTGCATCAAGTTTTCTAACCTTTGGGTTGAGACTTCTGTAGAAGGAAACTTTGAGCGTTTTTCTGATAACAGAAAGGAAGTAGCGAATCGTGAATAAGTTGTTCCGTATATTTTTTGTATCTCTTTTTACATTCACCCTGTTTTTGAGCACGGCTTTTGCAGGAGAACCTGAGCAAAACAACAATAAGGTCCGCATTGATTATTATTGGGGAATTGGATGTCATTTCTGCGAGAAAGTAAAGCCGTTTTTGGAAGATGTAAAAAGTAAGTATGATGACAAGATTGACTTTAGAGAGCATGAGGTTTTTCAAAACGAACATAATTTCCTCGTTTTTCAGCAGGTTATGAAGATTTATCGTTTTGACCCCAATAACATCGGAACACCAACGCTTATTATTAATGGAAATGTGCTGAGTGGATCTGGAAACATCGAAAACGCGTTGATTCCCATGATAGAAGACCTCTTAGCTCATCCGGAAAACATGAAAACGTCAATTCATGATGATGTAGATAAAAGTATTTCTCAAGCGGAACAGTTGCGTGCTAATGGCGGTGCGGAGAAGGGAGCTGCTCCAACTCCTTCATCGCCTGACACCTCTGCGGAAGTAACAGATTTCACATTCGGGGCTATTACACTCGCCGCTTTGGCCGATAGTATTAATCCATGTGCTATGATGGTCTTAATCTTGTTGATGAGTTCTCTGTTTGTATACCAAAGTGGTAATCACAAACGGATTTTTGCAACAGCCTTTGCTTTTGTTTTTGCCGTTTTTTCAACGTATTTCTTTATTGGTTTTATGCTTACTAATATCATTTCTGCATTTGATATTTCGAAACCTATTATTTTTGCGGTAAGTGGTATTGCTATTTTGCTTGGAATCCTGAACCTTAAAGATGCTTTTTTCTTTCGTAGGGGCGGATGGGCTGTCGAGATTCCGGAAATGTGGAGAGATAAACTGACCCATGTTATCATGAAGGTTACTTCTCCTATGGGAGCTTTTTTCGCGGGAATGATCGTTACTTTGTTTGAACTTCCTTGTACCGGCGGACCATATATTTTTGGACTCTCTTTGATCTCTAGTTCTGTTGATGTTGTTGAACGAATTACACTTCTCCTGTATTACAATTTTATTTTCGTTCTCCCATTAATTGCTTTGGCATTTGTTGTTATTAAGGGAACGACAACCATTGAACAGGCTGAAGAGTGGCGCAACAGACACTTTAAACTCCTTCATGGTGTTACTGGTGTTGTTTTAATTGTTTGTGGCGTTTGGGTTTTGTTTTTTAGATAAGTCTTGTAGAAAAGGATCTTCTTTGCGGGGAAGATTCTTTTTTTTTATTTTAAAACTTTTTTGGTGAAAAAATTTTTACGTTTCCTCTAAAATAGAAACAAAGATATGCCGGAAGGGGGAAATAAAGATGTATGTTGTTCGTGATTATCCGGATTTTTCTTGGAGTTCTTCTAGACATGAGCTCTTTGAACAGTGCGAAAGAAAGTATTTCTATAATTATTACGCGGGGCATAGAGGCTGGGAAATTAATGCGCCAAACCGTAAGGTTTATGCATTAAAGCATCTCACAAATCTACATCTTGTTTTTGGTTCAGCGGTACATAGCGCTGTAAAGGACGTTATCCTTGGAATTGTCAATGGAAAGCCTTGTGAGAAAGGTTATATTGATCGTTGTATAACCGATGCCCTTAGAGAAGCTTGTCGTGTTGACAAAAAAGATTGGTGGATGCGCCCTGCAAAAAACCACTATCTTATGGAGCTTGCTTATTATGGTGGATTTAAGTCTCCAATGGGTTCTTCTGCTGTCAACACTGTAAATGAAAAAAGAAAAAGCATTGAGGCAAATTTCTATGCTTCCAAGACTTATCAAGAGCTTTCCTCTGGTGATATTGATGAAATTCTTGAGGTTGACGAAGAACTAAAAAATGAGAGTGTTTCAAGATTTGAGCTTGATGGAGTTACTGTTTTTGCTAAAGTCGATTTTCTTTACCATCGCAAAAGTGATGGAAAGACTATCATTGTTGATTGGAAGACAGATCGCAGCATTGTTGATAAAACAACACATAATCGTCAACTTGGAATTTACGCTTATTACGTAAACCAAAAATATGGGATCCCTGTTGAGGATATGGTCCTTCGTGTGGAGGGACTTGTTGATCAGACGATAATTGAGATTCCTTTCTCAGAAGCGATATTTTCTGATGTCGAACGTTTTATTCTTGGGAGTGTTGAACGTATGAAGTCGCTTGTTGCTGACAAAAATACGTCTCTCAACAAGCCTCTTCCCATGTCTTCTTTTCGGACCACGGAAGATAAGGGGACTTGCAAAACATGTAAGTTTCGGGTAATGTGCTTCCCGAATTGGAAATAGTTGTTTTTTTGTCGATTTTTAAAAAGAAAAGGTGTGTTATCATGCAGAAAGCAAAAGCTAAAAAGGTTGTTTCGGTACAGAGAAATAACTTGAGTTTTTATGGTTATTCTTTGAAATATTGCGTTCCCACTGAGGTGGTCGGAAAGAGAATTCGTTCGGCCAAGCTTTATTTTGAGCATCATCCAGTTCTGGAATATCGTTATGATCGAAAAAAGAAGATGGATTGTATTACTTTTATTTCTAATGAGGTAAAGGAGCTTTTTTTCTCGCATCTTTCTTTTCTGTCTAAACTGAATGGTGTTCCCAGCACGCCTTTGTCTTTTATAAAGAAAATGTTTTATTTGCTTGAAATGGAGCAAGTTTTTGTTGCGGGCAAAAAGCAGAATGCTGATGGGATTGTTAATATTTATGGAAAAGAAGGAAGCATTCTTTTTACTGCAATTGTAAGGGATTTTAGTCGCGTTAATCTAAACTCTGTTATGGAAATGTATAATGGAACTAGAGTCGAAAAAATCACCGATATTTCTTATTTCACGGTTTGTTGAGGTGGTGTCTGTATGGAAAAAGACTTTCGCGTTTTGACCAACAAGATGTCGAAAGAAAAAACGAAAGCTGTTTTAAATACAAAAATAACTTCCGGAGAAAGTTATTACAAAATGACGATTTGCGAAGGACGATATCCTTTGTCTGAAATTATTTATCGTTCAGTTTTAAACCATAAAAAAACAAGAAAAAGCTTTTATTCAAAACCTGTAATTCTTAATAACTTTTCGTTTTCTAAAATTCAGGATAAAAAGTATCAAGTTCGATATGACATAAAAAACATAACGACGAGACAAGATGATTTGTTTGTTGTTGAAATAATAACCAAAGACTCGTTAAGGTTTGATAGCTCTGAAATTTTTCAATTATTTTCGTTCTTATATAACGGTTTTTTTATGACCGATGATGAGGTTAATGATTTCAAGGGAAAGTTTTTAAAATGAGCCATATTATTTATATGAATAATGCTGCTACTGGATATCCAAAATTTAACAAAACGATTCGCACTGTCACTTCTGCTTTAGAGAACGGTGAATTATCCAGCAATCGTGATGCGGTTGATGTTTTGGGTTTGGGCGCCAAAATATTTCGGCTTCGAGCTCAAATCAGTGATTTTATTGGGGCGGTTGAGCCTCATACTATTTGTTTGACCCCGAGTGATAGTATTGCGCTTAATATTATCATTCAAGGCTTGGTTCCTAAAAACAATACTTCTCCTGTTGTTATTTTTACAACTCCTTACGAACACAATTCTGTCTCTCGTCCTTTGGATTTCTTGGAGAGATCTGTTTCGCATGTAATTGTTGAAAAAATTCCGTTTAAAGATGGAGATGTTGATTTCTCCGGACTAAAAGATTTAATCCTCCATTATAAAAAATCAAAGATTTCTATTGCCGGTGCCGTTTGTTCTCATGGAAGCAATGTTACTGGAGATGTTATCGACATTACTTCTCTTGGAGCGCTTTTACATAATCATAAAGTTCCATTTATTGTTGATGCCGCACAAACGATCGGTATTGTACCAATAGATGTTGAACAAAGTTATGTTGACGTGCTTACCTTTGCTGGACACAAGTTTTTGAATGGTCCACAAGGGACTGGTGGATTTTATGTAAGAGATAGTTTCCAAATTTCTCCTTTGTTTTTCGGTGGAACTGGAAATGGTTCGGGAGAAGTAAATCCTCCGATTATTCGTCCGGATTCTTTTGAGGTCGGTACTCCCGCCACTCATGATTTTCTTGGCTTATCCGCTTCAATAGACGTAATCACAGATGATATTGGAAAAGACATCTATCGAGAAACGATAATCTCTTGTGCTCAATATTTAAGAAGGCGTCTTGAAGAAGTGCCAAATATTATTATTTATGGTGCTGTTAAGAAAGATACACCTGTCGTTTCTTTCAACATTAAAAATACTTCTTGTTTTGATGTTGGGCAATATCTTTCTTCTTTCGGAATCGTTTGTCGCACGGGAATTCATTGTTCCGCTTATTCTATGACTGCGCTTGGATTAGAAGAATATGGAGGTTCTGTTCGTTTAAGTCTTGGTTATTACAACACGAAAAAAGAGATTGATTTTGTGGTTGACAAATTAAAATCAATGCGCTGATTTCGAAAAATAATGGTGCTGACTGTTTGTTGGCACCTTTTTTATTGATATCATCTATAATAAAGGAACAGATTTAATGGGGTGATGATATGCAAAATTTTGTTCATTTACATGGGCATTCGGAATACTCTATTTTAGATAGCACCGGATATATTAAATCAATTGTTGCGAAAGCAAAAGAACTTGGAATGCAGGCTCTTGCTTTAACGGATCATGGAAACATGTATGGCGCTTTGAAGTTCTATTCTGAGTGTAAAAAGGCTGGGATTAAGCCCATTCTTGGATGTGAGGTTTACGTAACCAATAACCCGTTTAATGCTTCGCCAAAAGAAAAGACGAAAGACAACTATCATTTGATTCTCTTGGCAGAAAACGAGGGCGGATATAGAAATCTTATAAAAATTGTTTCCGAGGGAACGAGGGACGTTTATAATAAACGTCCTCGTGTTCATAAGGAAACTTTGCGTGAGTTTCATGACGGAATTATTTGTCTTTCGGCTTGTCTTGCTGGTGAGCTTCCTCGTGCAATTTGTAAGAAAAACGAACATAAGGTTCGAGAAATTGTTCAAGAATACATTGATATTTTTGGAAAAGAAAATTATTTTTTTGAAATTCAGCGACATGGAATTGAAGAAGAAGATTTTGTTTCTGAAACATTGCTCCGTCTCGCAAAAGAGTTTGGAGTAGAGGTCGTCGCCACAAATGATTTTCATTATGTAAATCGTGATGATTCGGTTGCTCAGGATATTTTGTACTGTATTCAGTATGCCGCAAAATATAAAGATGAAAAACGACTTCGCTTACCAACCTCCGAGTTTTATTTAAAATCTGCGGAAGAAATGTATTCCTTGTTTAAGGATGAGGTAAATTGTCTTTCGAACACATTAAAAATTGCAGATAGATGTAATGTTGAATTAAAGACTGGACATCTTCTTACGCCAAAATTCCCTAATGTCCCAGATGGTTTTACGGAAGCAAGTTATCTTCGTTATTTATGCAATGAAGCTTTTCCAGAAAAATATCCAGAGGATAGCCCGCATTTTGAAGAGGCAAAAGAACGTCTCGAATTTGAGCTTGGCGTTATCGAGCAGATGGAATACTCTGGATACTTTCTTATTGTCTGGGATTTCATTAAATATGCGCGAAAAAACAATATAAGTATTGGTCCCGGTCGAGGATCTGGGGCTGGTTCGATTGTCTGTTTCTTGACGGGAATTACAGAGCTTGACCCGCTTGAGTATGGGCTTCTTTTCGAGCGCTTTTTAAATCCTGAGCGAGTCAGCATGCCTGATATTGACACGGATATTTCTGATGTTGGACGATCTAAAATAGTTGAATATATGATTAATACTTATCAGTTTGATAAGTCTGCTCAGATCGCCACTTTTGGTTTTGAAAAATCTCGCAGTGCTGTACGTGATGTGGCTCGTGTTATGGAGTATCCCTTAGCCAAAGGGGATGAGATTGCAAAACTTATTCCAAGCGACCCTCACATGACAATTCCTTATGCGTTGGAAAATGTGATTGAATTCAAAAATAAGTATGATTCAGATCCAATCGCAAAATTCATTATTGATGATGCGATGAAAATTGAAGGCGCAATCCGTAATGTGGGCACACATGCGGCTGGTGTTGTTATTTCGGAATATCCTCTTGTTGATTATCTTCCTGTTGAGGAGAAAGAGGATGGGCTTCACACGGAATTTGATAAAAATGAGGTTGAAGATCTTGGTCTTTTGAAAATGGATTTGCTCGGGCTTAAAAACCTTTCCATTATTGACGGAACGAAAGCTCTTATTAAAAAACATTACGGAATTGAAATCGACTTTAATAAAATCCCAAAGGATGATAAAAAGGCGATGGATATGCTCAAGCGTGGAGATACGCTTGGTGTTTTTCAGCTTGAAAGTGATGGGATGACAGAGCTCGTTGTAAAGCTTGCACCTGAAGAATTCAAAGACCTTATTCCTCTTGTTGCGCTTTATCGTCCCGGACCGCTTGGTTCAGGTATGGTGGATGACTTTATTAAATGTCGTCATGGCGAAAAAGAAATTGAATATATTCATCCTTGTCTTGAACCAATCTTGAAGGAAACCTTTGGTGTTATTCTTTACCAAGAGCAGGTAATGAAAATCGTTCAGGTAATGGCTGGATTTTCCCTTGGCAAAGCGGATCTTGTTCGTCGTGCTATGGGTAAGAAGAAAGAAGCTATTCTGATTGCGCAAAAGAACGATTTCATTGAAGGTTGTGTTCAGAACGGTATTGACGATACAACAGCAGCTAAAGTTTTTGAGCTTATGATGTATTTTGCGTCATATGGGTTTAATAAATCTCATAGTGCCGCATATGCATATCTTGCATATCAAACCGCTTATCTTAAAGCAAATTATCCTCTTGAATATATGGCAAGTTATGTTTCTAATAATCTTGATAAGCCAGAAAAGATTGCTCGAACCATCAATATCGTAAAGGATTTTGGATTTGAAATTCTTCCTGTCGATGTAACACGAAGTTACGGGCAGTTTATTCCTGAAGATGGAAAACTTCGATTTGGGATGAATGCTATTCCTAGTATTGGTGATAGCATTGTGCCTGATTTGGTTCGGGAGCGTGAAGAACGTCCTTTTGCGTCTGTTGAAGATTTTCTTATGCGTGTGAAGGTGTCAAAAGAACAGTTTAGTAAATTGTGTAAACTTGGCGCATTTAAGTCTCTCTTGGATAATTATGATCTTTTGGTTAGCTTCTCTGGTGAAATTTATACCGCTGTAAACGAGCACAAAAAAATGATTGAGAAGTCCGAGAAAAAGGATCAAAAAGACGTTAGCCTTAATCTCTTTGGCGAAGAGGTTATGAAAAAACTTGAAATAAAACCGCCAACAATAGAAGAAATTCTCGGTAAAAATCCGGCTGTAATAGAGATTGGAGAAAGTGATAAACTTCGTTATGAAAAAGAGATTTTAGGCTTTTACTTAACCGCTAATCCTCTTGATTACTGTAAAGACACTTTAAGTTGTTGTTCCCATGTTCAAGACATCTTGGATAATCCTGATAATTTTTATAGAAAGCGGCTTCATTTATGTGTTCTCCCAAGCGCTTTACGAAAAATTATCACTAAAAATGGAGACCCAATGGCGTTTTTGACAATAAGCGAATATCAAGCTAGCATGGATGCTGTTTTATTCCCTGAAGCGTTTATGGAAGCCTCTAATAAAGGTGTTTTGGATAGAGATGTGTTTTTGATTAGTGGTTTTGTGGAATCTCGTAATGGAGCCCCACAGTTTATTATCAAAAATATAAAAGGGAAAAACATTTGATCTAACGGCGACTCTTTTATTAGAGTCGCTTCTTTTTTTTGAATCATTGTTTGCGCCTCAACTTTTGTTATAATTATTATGTTGGACAGAAATCCAACATAGAAATTTTCAAAAGGAAGGAACTTGTATGCTTGAAAGGCTTAAGGAACGTTTTCATAAAAAAGAAACGAAACCTATAAAAATTACAAAACAACATGTTGTTGTTGGCGCTACCTTTTGCGTTGCAATGGGTACAATTCTTAGCATTTCCACTTTTTCTCCGGGGGGAGTAAGAGATGTTGATGTGCAAAACAAATCACAGGAACGAAATGCTATTCCTAAAATCACTCAGAGCAGCGATAGTGAACCGCTTTGGGTCGAAACAGAAGGTGGCGCACCTGATATTGTTGCAGGTCTTGGAAGCAACTTTAAGCGTATGGATAAGCCAAAGGCACCAGCAATGGATTTCTTTGACAAGTTACCAACGATGATGCCTGACTTTAAACAACCTTCCTTTGAACGTGGATCTTCTGCGCCAACAAGTCGATTTAGTCCTTCTGTTGTTTATGGAAAACATGCACGTCTTACTTCGGAAATGAAAAATGGGCTTAGTCCTAAGTTTATTCTCGAACGAATGTCTGATGCGCCAATGGGGAATGGTGCAAGTCGTTTCAGTACAAGTTATGTTATTACAACGCGTGGAGAAACAACAGAGAGATATGATCTTGTCAGTATTACTCGCACCGATGAAATGGACATGATTCGCACCGCAAAAGATGCATTGAATATGTTGATCGAAGAAAGTGATGCTGTTAATATCATTGACTACACTGATAGTTATTTGATTTATGATCTTGGTGGAAGCCGTGGATATCAAATCGGGAAAATTATGGTTGATGATCAGGGAATTTATATTCTTGGATATATCAACTTTACAACAAATAATATGCCTTATACACTTAAGGCGGGATGGATCTCACGTTTGAACGCTGTAAGTTAAGAAAAAGGAAAAAGGAAAGGCGGATTTTGTATGGGTGAATTTAGAGAAGATATGGAACAGGAAATTCCGTATGAGAACAAATCTTTTTCGTTTGAATTGTTTCGTCAAATCGTGGAAGATTTGGCGACACATAGCGTGACGGATATTCATATTGTTCCGGGAACATTACCGTTTATTCGTCAGGCAAAGGAATTGAAGCCCTTGGGCGCAATTCCTGAGTTCAACGAGGAAGGGAATGTTGTTCGAGTTATTAACCTTACGCCAATTACGGCTGGTGAAGCAAAAGCTTTTGCATTTGATACGATTAATTATGCTTATAAAGATTCACCGTCTCGTATTGATGAACTCAAGATGAAGCTTGGTGTTGAGGAGATAGATTTCCCGGTTTCTATTCCATCTGTTTGCCGGTTCCGTTGTCATATTGAAACACAGAGAAAGACACATTCCATTTCGTTTTCTATTATTCCGGAATCTATCCCCAGCATGGATGAATTCCCGCCTGAAATTAAGCGCTTTACTGAGTTTACGAGTGGGCTCATCGTGGTTTCTGGAAAATCAAACTCTGGAAAAACAACAACAATCGCTGCTTTGATTGACGAGATTAATAACAATTACACTCGTAAGATTGTTACTCTTGAAGATCATATTGAGTTTTTACATCGTCATCGCAAGAGTATGATTGTTCAGCGTGAGATCGGTTCTGATACAAAGAGTTTTGGATCTGGACTTGTCGCGGCAATTCGAGAAGATGCGGATGTTATTGTCGTTAGCGAGCTTCGAACTGTAGAAGATTTTGAAATCGCTTTGAATGCGGCAGAAGCAGGAGCTCTTGTTATTACGAATATGCACGCTCCAACAACAAGAGATGTTTTGGAACGAATTGTTTCTACGTTCCCGCCCGACAAACAAAATCAGGTTCGCTCACAGCTTGCGAGTGTAATCCGTGGTGTTGTTTGCCAACAGCTTATTCCTGTTGAGCCTTCGTCCGGACACACATCTCCTCTTGTTCTTGCGTTTGAAATCATGGGGAATAACCCCGAAATCAGCAATGCTATTCGTCAGGGTGAATTCTTTAGAGTTCCCGAGTTGATTGAGAAAAACCGTGATCAGAATATGTGCACAATGCAAGAGTCTTTGAATCGTTTGAAAGAAGATAAGATTATTTCTGATGAAGAGTGGATGAATCGAATTTCTCTTATCCCCAATCGACATAAAGATCTTTCTGACGATAATTAAGTGCTGTTTGAAAGGCTTTCCCAAAAAACGGGAAGCCTTTCTTTTTAGAAAGGCTGATGGTTCATGTTTGGACGACGATTGGTTGCATATATCATAGACTGCCTTATTCTTGGTTTTATTTATTATTGTATGAATGAATATGTTCTTGACGGAACAGTTTTTGTTGTTCAGTTCTTTACATACAATATAATTGCGTTGCTTTATTTTACTTTGATGGAGAGCTCTCCTCGTCAAGCAACAATAGGAAAGAGCATTTTAAAGCTAAAGGTTTGTGATATGTACGGATATCGAATTTCCTTTATTCGCGGATTGATCAGAAATCTCGTTCGATATATTAACACCTTGATCTTCTCAATAGGTTATCTGCCAATTCTGTTTACCAAAAATCAACAGGGATTGCACGATATGATCGCAAGAACACTTGTTGTGGATGAAGCGGAAATTTCCGATGATGAAAATTGAAAGTTGAATTTCATCCTTTTTTGAGTAAAATAAAATTATATGAGGAGTTGAGCACCCTTATATGGGTGCTCTTTATGGTTTTAGATTAGAAGGGAGTGTTGGTTTATATGCCAACCAAAATGTTAATTAATTTGGGAGGGGCGATCGCTTTGGCGATCGGTGCCCTCTCATTTTCCGGGGTGTTGGACGATAGTCCCGCCCAGACACCTACTCCTACACAGGAGGAAGTATTCAATATTGATGGCGAACAAAGAAACGCCATCGAGAAGGGAAAAGAAGAGCTCGCTCGCCGTCAGGCGCAGAGTGCAGCTCTGCGGGAGGATGCGATTAATAAAACAAATGCGTCCTATGATGCTGTCATGGACGCGCATCGCAATCCTCCGGCATATCCCGCTCCGAAATATTCGGGACGGGACAACTCTAGGATCGTTCCTAGAGTGGAGTCTAAGATTCCTTAATATCTTTGGCTCAAACAAAAAGCCCCGAACGGGGCTTTTCTTTTTTTGTTATTTTTCAATTACTATTGAAACAACTTGTTCCCAAGGAACCTTTATATAATTGTTTTTATCGGTCCAGTGTTTGTTTCTTACAGGGGCGTATTTGTATTTATCAATATTGGATAAAGCTTTATATTGCCCTCCTGTTAACTGATCCGGCAAAATTGTATACTCATTGTTTTGAATCAGTTGGTTTGCTTTAACTGCCAGCTCTGAATAGCTTCGAATGTCTTCCTCGGAAGATTGGTCATAAATGGCGATTCCCTGCTTGTTTAGCAAAGACATATCTTTTATATTGTCATGCCATTCTTTTGCTTTTAAAGCACCATATTCCTCCGCTTTTTGCGGTATTTCCGTTCCGCCTTTTTCAAGAATGTAATTTAGGAAAATCAAACGATCATCTATTTTTATATTTGGCGCTGTTGAATATTCATCAACCAAAGCTTCAACCATTTTTACGAAGGTGTTTATATTTCTATATTTTGTAAACAGATAAAAGGACGCTCCATTTACTTCCGTCTTCTTGTCCTGTTCGTTTGGAACAAGATATTGGCTGACAACATGGTTGTCGTTAATGATTAAGCGATTATAAGTCAACATATCATTTAACGTAAAATTGTCTGCGACCGTTTTACTTCTTGTTTCAATTTCCTGAAACTTTGTTTTCAAGGTGTTGTACATTTCAGAAATCGCTTTTTGTTTTTCCGCCTCTGGCGTATTCATAAATTGTTCCGGCAAAGGTGTATTTGCGGGAATTGCTAAAAATGCAAATGTATCTTCCAGTTCTTTTTCTGTGAACTTAGATTGTATGAGTTGGTTGTTGACGGAGAAATCCTTACTCGGAAGTCCCTTGTCGCCCTGAAGCGCCGCTTGATTTGCTGACTTTCTAAAATCATTCATGTCTTTGATATTTAACTCTTTATTGCCATAAGAAATAGTGTATGGCTTATCAAAGTTCAAGCTGATTGCGTCATTTGTTGATTGACGGTTTAAAATTGCATTTGTAGAATTTTTAAACAGCTTTTTCCCGTTTTCATAAAGACCGATCTTTTTGAAATATACAAATCCCTCATGACTGCAAGGATTTACTTTGTTTCCATTTTTATCAAGAAACAAATTGTCGTCAATCATTTTGACTTCTTCCGTTGTTAAGCGGTCGTAAGGATTGCAAGTTTCCACTTCAACGACTATTGCATCATTTTGCTTTATATCTTGTTCTGTTGTGTTTTTCTCTGTGGTTTCGCTTAAACGAATCGTCTCTATATACTGATTGGACTTTTCAGCGAATACAGATGTTGAGGTAAGTGTGAGTGCCGTCAAAATCATGACCGTTAATTTCTTTTTATTCATGTCTCGGTTCCTTTCTTGCGATAAGGCAAAGCTTTCTTTAATTATAGCAGGATTTTTCCATATTTTAACATTATCCTTACAAAAAGATCCGCATTTTGTTTTATAATTTTGATTAAATCCCTCGCGCACACCCGTGACTTCAGTCGTGGGTTAGTGGGCAAAAGAGAAAATCTTCGAAAATCGGCAGATTTTCGGTATGAAAAGGCTATAATAACAATGAAGTTTTGATATAAAAGGAGGTGGATAGACCAAATGGAAAAGGGCTATGTGTACCGCGCTTACCCGAACGCAAAGTAACGTGAGTTGATCAAAAAGACGTTCGGGTGTAAACGATTTGTTTACAATTATTTCCTTCGACTCCGAATCGACACGTATTCTGAAACGAAGAAAACACTCAATTATAACGCGTGTAGTAAACGGCTGACTGACCTCAAGCGTGAACTCCCGTTCCTCCTCGAACCCGATAAATGTGCGTTACAGAACGCCCTCCATGACCTCGACAAAGCCTACGAAAACTTCTTCGGAACGGTCAACTCTCCGCGCAAGATGAAATTTGGCTATCCACGCTTCAAGTCGAAACGCGACAATTATCAGAGTTATCGCACGAACTTCACAAACAACAATATCGCGTTTGAGGGGACACATATCAAGATTCCGAAACTCGGTCAGGTGCGGATTCGCGGAGGGAAAACCCTTGTCCCAGAGGGCAGAATCCTCAGTGCGACCGTTCGCACCGAACCCGACGGACGGTACTACATCTCGATTTGCGCGACTGACGTTCCCGCGCCAGTCCTCGAACACTCCGAAGACTCCGTAGGTATCGACCTTGGAATCAAAGACCTCGCAATCCTTTCGGATGGCACGCAGTTTGACGCGCTCAAGCCGCTCAACGTCTCCTTGAAACGCCTGAAATTTCTGCAACGCTCGTTTGACCGAAAATCAAAGTCGAGTGCGCGTCGCGAGAAAGCTCGGATCAAGGTTGCGCGTCTGAACGCGAAAATCGCGGCGCAACGAGAGGACTATATTCATAAATTAACGAACTTTGTCACAAAAAAGTATGGGGTCATCTTCCTCGAAGACCTCAATGTTGGCGGGATGATGAAGAATCACAAGCTCGCCCGTCACATCGCGGACTCCTCGTGGGGCGAACTTCGGCGACAACTTGAGTACAAGGCGAAGTGGCGCGGACGCGTTCTCCTCACCGTTGACAGGTTCTACGCCTCCTCGCAGACGTGCGGAAATTGCGGATTCAAGAATCCCGCCGTCAAGGATCTCGGCGTGCGCGAGTGGGTTTGTCCGAAGTGTGGACACCATCACGACCGTGACCTCAACGCGGCGCAAAATATTCTCCGCGAAGGGCTGAGGCTTCTCGCAGAACTCGATGAAAGGTTTTGCGACAAATCCGCCTAATTCCTTGGCTTATCAACGAACTTTTCGTTTTACCGAACCGTTGGGACGACGGGGATAGCTCGGTAATTTTTCGCGACCTCTGGGCACTGAATCAACGTCTCATTTGCGGGGAGAAAGTGTTTAAGTTACGAACGACCCGAGAATCTCGCGACTTTAGTCGTGGGGCGTTCAAAAGAAAAAAAGAAGGGATGGATACATATGAGTCGAGCAAAAAATCGTTTTTTGATGAGAACTCAGTTAATTAATGAGTCTGGCAACCGCATTCGTGTAATTGCTAACTTTGTTAGAACTGGTTTCACGACACCTATTGGTAAACCAAGCCGAACCTTTCTGTTTCAAAATCTTAGAATCATTGAGCCAAATGGAGAAATAAAGCAAATCAACACTTCTCATTTGTGGGTAAAGGAATTTGATATTGTAAATCCTGAAGCGCTAAATAATATCGCCGAGGATATGCGCGTTGTGCTTGAAGGGTGTGCTATGAGTTATAGCGCTGGATTTCTTAAGCCAAAGTGTTTGAAGGGGGCTTTAACCGATATTGAAATCTTATCTGTTTCCCTCCCAAGTCAAATTGATCTCGAAAGAATAAGAGTTTTAAAGAAACAGCATGCCAAAAAGAATAAAAAGCGGAAATCTGACAAAAACTGTTTCTCTGCTTTTCACCGTTTACGTGGAGAAGATGGCTGGGCAAAAGAAAAGGAACGGCTTGCAAAATATGGGTTTGACCTATAAATTGTTTTGACGACAGAATGTTTTTGAAGATGTTTTCGCAAGGAATGTTGTAAAATTCAATTGTTGATTTGTTTAGAAAGGGTGACCAATTTGAAAATCGCACTTGCACCAGACCTGCATTGTTTTTATAACACTTATGCTCGTCTTAATAAGGATGGAAAAAGCTATCGTGAAGTGGAATGGCAGAATTCTGTTGATGCCATGCTGGAAAAATGCATTGAGAAAAAAGTAAAAATCATCGTGGTACCGGGGGATCTTTTCACAAATCCTCGTCCAACGGCCGAACAGGTTCTTAAGGTTGCATCTCTTTTTGAGCGATTTGAGAAGAATAAGATTCGTGTTGTTGGTGTTGCTGGAAATCATGATGTTGGTGGTTTTGGAACCAAATGTATGAATGATGTTGTCAGTTCTATTGGCGGGAAAAACCATTGGTGCGAAACAGATTTTGGCGTAAGCGCTGTTGGTGATGTCGGTTTTGCATATCTGCCTTTTGTGAAAAATGCCGCTCTTGCTGTATATGAGCCGGATTATGCAAACCTTGAGGCATCCGAACAGCTTATGAAAATTGCATCTGATTTAAATAGAAAGCTGGATGACCTGTCTGTTAAGACAAAAATTCTAATCGGACATTGGTCTATTCAGGGTGCCGTTTCTTCCAGCGGAAAAGCAATGGATAGTCATGATGGAGCTGAGGTTGTACTCCCTCTTAAAGAGCTTGCAGAGCAGGGATGGGACGCGTGCATGTTCGGACACATTCATAAGCCACAGGTTCTTAAAGAATCTTCTCCTTTTATCGCTTATAGCGGTGCTATTCAGCGTATTGACATAAGTGAAGTAAACGATGCTCGGGGATTTTATATTTATGATGTAAAAAAGAAGTCCAATGAGTTTATTGAACTTCCTGCAATTGAAATGAAATCGTTTCATGTTTCGATTTCATCTGAAGATGATGTAAATGCTCTTTTTGAAGAAATTAAGACATCGGATATCGAAGATAAAATTGTTCAGGTGAAATATGACATCAACAAGAATGACATTGATTTGATAAACCAAAGAGATGTTGTTCGGGCACTTAATGAAAAAAATCCCCGTTATGTTGTTGGAGTCTTCCCGCGTATTCTTGATAAGAATAGGCAAAGAGACAGCTCGATTACGGAGAGCATGGATAATATTGCCGCTTTGAAGAAATGGATGGAGGCTAAGAAATATCCAGAAAGTGAATTTAATGCGGTGAGAGAATTGCTGAAAAGTTACGTTTCTTGAGTTATGGTTTGCGGTGTGGAAATTGTCAATCACACCGTTTTCTTTTTGAATTTGAGTCGTTTTTGCGAAAATATCAGTTCACATGTAATAAAATAAAGAAAACGGTTTGGAAGAAGGGATAAAAATGATACCTAAGAAAATAAAACTTGTTGACTTCCTTAGTTATGAAGATATGGAGTTTGATTTTTCCGGAATCACGGACGCAACCGTAACGGGCGAAAATGGTTCCGGTAAAACCAGCCTGTTCACGGATAGTATTACATGGACTCTTTTTGGACAAGGCTCCAAGGGTGGTCCGAAAGAGATCGATAATTACGTTAGACTCGGGGCGGATTCCTGTACGGCGGAATTCCTTTTTGAGTTGAATGAAAACGTTTATAAGGTTATTCGTTATCGTAATTCAACGAAAGGAACAAGCAGCCTCTCCTTGTATGCTGTTTTGGAGAACGGGACAGAGGTTCCTTTGGCTAACGGGAAGCTTTCGGAAACTCAAAAGCATATTGAAACTCTGCTTCATATGAATTACAAGACGTTTGTTGCATCCTCTATGGTGCTCCAGAACAAAAGCAATGAGTTTACGGAGAATATGACGGATGCTGAACGCAAAGAGACGCTCTTTAATATCCTCGATATTGATCTCTGGGGCGATGTCGGAGAGAAGGCGAAAGAAGATGCTGTAAGCGTAAAGAATCAGATCGCTCTTGAAGAACAACGCATTGCAACAGAGCTTGAGGTTATTGGAAAGAAGGAAGATTACCTTAACGAAAAGAATCAGCTCCAAAAGGATCTTGATGGTGTAAATCTTGGGAAATCCCGTCAGCAGAAAATCATCGAGGATAATCAGCAGAAAATCTTTGAAATGAATACTGTTGAAAAAGACATCATGGAGCTTGAGCGAAAGAAGTCGGATGCAGATCGGCAAATTCGTCTTTCTTCCGATAAAGTCAAGATGATGGAGTTACAGGTTCAATCTGCTGTTGCTGATATTTCCGCCACAGAAGAAAAGATTCGAAAAGCTGAAGAAATTATTGTTCGTAAGAACGAGATCGAGTCTGCCTATATGCAAGAGAATGATAAGACTATTGAGCTTCAGAAGATGGAGCAAAGCAAGATGGCTTATCTTGAAATGCAAAATAAGGTGAATCAGGTAATTCAGTCCGGAAAAGATTGGAACACCACACACGCTTCTAATGTTGAGAAAATCAATTATCAAATTAGAAGTAATGAGGAGAAAGCCGAAGCACTTGATAAAGTTCCGTGTTCTTCTAACATGGAGTTTAATTCGACTTGTCCCTTTTTGAAGATGGCTAATCAAGCAAAGGTTGAGCTTGAGCGCCTTAGAAAAGCGCTTTCCTCTGTTTCCTCTGAAACAAATCCTTTTCGCAAGGAGTATACTCTTGCAAAAGCGGAACTTGATAAGCTTGTGAATACGTTCTCCGATGAAAAGATTTCTTCTGTTCGTGCTGAGATCGTGGAAATCAAAAAGATTTCTAGTCTTAAAAATGCTCTTGAGATCGCAATTTCCAACAAAGGATCTTTGATTGATTCTCTGAAAGCCTTGAATGAAAAGAAGAATACGGCACAGGATAGTATTTCCACGCTCCAATCCACGGTTTCTTCTTTGAACGTTCAGATAGATGAGTGCAATAATCTCATCTCTGCGAAAAAGAAAGGTCTTGAGGCTTTCAATGAAACAAAAATGCTCTATACAATGGCAAAAGATGAAATGTCTCGTTTAGAGAATCAGGAAAAAACAATCCTTTCTAAAATGTCCTCTCTCGACACTTTGCTTAAGCAGGTCGAGGATGCTGAGTCCCGCATTGAAGAAATGAAGAAGGGGATTGTTGATAAGCAGAAAAAGCTTAAAACCATCTCTATCCTTCTGGAGGCTTGTGGGAAAAAGTCTGGTGTCCCTGCTCTTATTATTGAGAACTCCGTCCCAGAGCTTGAGAGCAACGCGAACCGAATTCTTGACAAAATGCTCAATGGACGTTTGCAGATCCGAATTGATACACAAGTGGAGGGAAAATCCACTGGAAATGTTCAGGAAGTTTTCCGCATTGTTGTACTTGAGGATGGTTATGAACGTCCTTACCAAACATACTCTGGTGCAGAAAAATTCATTGTGTCTCTTTCCCTGCGAATTGCAATGAGTAAGTTCCTTGCTCATAGAGCCGGCGCTAGTGTTCAGCTCTTCGTGCTTGATGAGGGCGTGTCTTGTGCAGACGAAGAAAACCGTCATGAAATTCTCTTGGCAATACATAACCTGTCGTCGGAATTTGCAAAGATTCTCTTTATTACACATGATGATTCTTTGAAAGACGGGCTGAGTCAGCGAATCTTTGTCCGAAAGGATTCAATGGGCTCTCATGCAAAAATTGAAACCGCCGCCTAACTTAAAAGACCTCTTCGCGAGGTCTTTTTGCTATGATAAAAATGGACGAAACGTCTTTTTTGTAGGAAAATAATACATACATGAACTTTCCAATAAATATAAAGGAGCTGATCCCTGTGGGAAAAAAGAAAAAGGGTTGGAAGCCCAATATAAACGAAATAAAGAACACAACCAATGAAAATGGTGTAAGGAAAGCGCGTCTTAAACAATGTGAAACTTCTCGTATTGTTGGTGTTTATGATGGAATAAAGTTATACCTTGAAAATTCTTGGGGCGAACCTCTTGAAAAAAACCCATTTTATATTGCGAACAATCGTCTTTATGACAAATACTCTCAGGTCGATGATGAAACTCTCGGACGATTAATTCGAAAAGATGTTATTATTACCGCAACAAAACAAGATGGATTAGCTGAAGGGGAGGAGTATTTTTTCATCAATCCGAATCGCAAAATTTTGCGCAAGGAAAATACTTTTGATGTTACAGATCTTATGAATCTAATGATTGGAAATCATTTTTTCAGTAAAGAGTCTGTAAATGAAAAAGAAGTACGTCGAATCATGTCGATATTTTCTCTCATAAAAGGAAGCAAACGAAACCTTTTCCCTTATGAGGTAAAAGAACCTGATTTTGTTGTATCCGAAATTATCTCTTTAATTTCTCAGGAAAAAAACAAAAAGAAAATTGTCGATAATGATGAAAAAGGGTTTGGCTTTTTACAGAAAAATTTTGAAAAAGAAGCATCTCATGATGCCCCTATAAAGTAACGCTGTTGAGGAAAGGAAGGCTTGTCCTTCCTTTTTTATTTGAAAAAACAAGGGGGTTGATGTGATAAAATGATCTGGAATAAATTATAGAAGGGATGATTTTTGTGCTCGCAGATTCTTTAAAGTTTATCTCGCTTTGTGTTTTTTTTAACAGCATTATTTTGTTTTTCTATTCTTTTGTAAGCTACGAACTTATCGTCAAAAATATTTATATAAACTCATATATTTTGGCTTTTATTTTTGTTTTTATTTTTATTTTTGTTTGTTTAACCGGAATCCGATTTTGTTTTCTTAGGGTTTTTCAAGAGCAAAAAAACACGCGTTTTTTATTCCTAGCAGAAATGTTTATTCCGATACTCGTTTTTTCTTTTGGCTTAGGATATTTAAGCAATATATATCATGAGTTTAACTCAATAAATTACCAAGTCGTTAAAACAGGAAAGTTTGTTGCGAAAAATGTTGCATCTCTTAATGGAACGGAAGAAGAAATCTCTGCTCAAGTAAAATTTTTGATGGATGATGTTTTAAACAAACAACACATTAACACGAAAAACATTTCTTATTCTGTAAAATTCCCCACACAAACAACAAACTATGGGGACAATTTCATTATTGAGGTTGAAGATAAGCGAAATTTTAATATTTTAAGAGAAAGTACACTTATGCCTTTCCCAAAAAAATATACATGGAGATTTTTTTATAATTTCATGAATAACACCGGTTCTGCCGGAAGCGGGCGCGTTTTAAATCAGGTGAGTTATTCCACTCCATATGAAGATTTTGCAAATTAATAGTCGTTTAAATTTGATAAGCGTTTTCCCTAACTATATACTAGAAAAGAATTCTGAGTTCCATTGATTTAGAAAGGGGGGTCTCTTATGAAGATGTCCAATGACAGCCTTATTGATATTGATGAGGCTGTTCGCTTCATGAAGGGGTTTAACCTTGCTCTCACCCGAGAGATTTCAGGTTTTGAGCTCGATCATGCGGCGTATCTGCGTGAGCATAAGCAGTCCTTTGTTATGGGACTTGCATTGCTTATGCAGGTCAAGAAGGAAGCGTACACTTCCTATGGTGAGGGAAAAGATTTCCCAGTGAGCGTTATTCGTTTTGCTGGTTATCGTCTCCTTGCTAAGCAGCTTAAGCGAGCTGCTTGGTTCGTGTACGCAAACAAAAACGCTTCTGTTGCGAGGTATATGCTCCGTGAGGGGTATGTACAGATGACCCACAGCCAGAAAACTGGCGGTGATTTCATTGCTCTCAACTGGAAGCGGTGGGTTGCGGTTTTTGATGCTCTTAGCAACGATGTTGCTGAGACTCTTGGCGAAGAGCTTTGCCAAAAGCTTCTTGCATCCGTGACCGAATGAATAAAGAAATCGTCTGCAACAATGTTGCGGGCTTTTTCTTTTTTTTATTTATTTATTTCGTTTATAATAAATATAGTTGGTTGTTGGTTAGAAAAAGAAAGGTGGTTTTGAAAATGGCAAATTACGTGTTGCCTGAAGAAGGGTTTCAGGAATTGTTAGTGCGTATTTCTAAAATCAATAAGAAATATAAAACTAACATCTTTACTAAGATAGTAAAGAAATCCTTCACAAAGGATGACCGGGGGATAGAATATCCTCTTGTCGAATTTTCCCTTATTGGGGAAAAGCCGCTTCTAGGAACTCACGAGTTCCTCGCGGTCAAGCAGATTGATGGAGATCATGCGCTTCTCTTTGGACCTCTTGTTGAAGAGGTTCCCAAAGAATTTTGGTCGGCAACAATGAACAACTGCGATCATTGTTCTACCAAAAGAATGCGTAAGAATCTTGTCATTCTGCGCAACCGGGAGACCGGTGAAATCGTACAGGTTGGAAAGACCTGTCTGAAGGAGTATATTCAGTCTCTTGAAGAAGAAATTGAAAAGATATACAGAGCAACTGCTCTGTATGAATTCATTGAGTCTTTTTCAAGAGAATATTCTCCTTCTTCCGGTTACGTCGTATTTGACGCCAAGAAATATCTTGGCTTCTGCTGCGCCGAAACCAAAGAAAACGGTTATATTTCCGCATCTGAGGCAATGGATAATAGCATTGTCTCAACAAAGGAAATCTGCCGTAGGAAATATTTGGAATTTCTAAATGATGATATTCCAGAGAAGTTCCGAAACCAAGATCTCGTTGAGAAGATTGTCGCTTGGTGGCTTGGTCAGACAAATAGGGAAGATGATCCCTTCTGGCTTAATGTCGCCGGCATTTTAAAAGACGGTTTTCTTAATGAAAAGGCTCTAGGGATGGTTGCATTCCTTCCCAGCGCTTATGAGAAGCACCTCGAACGTGTTCGCCGTGCTGAGAACAGATTTAAGTTCTCAGACCAATATCCTTCTGGTATTGCTATTGGAGGAACTATTGAGCGAGTTCTCGTTCTTCGCCGACGCAGTTATTATGAGAATTCTTTCTCGTATTACGGCGGATTAAACGGGTGCTATCAATTCTCGGATGATGCCGGACATTGTTTTGTCTGGAAGACTTCTGCCAAAGAAGTCTTGGATGAGATTGATCTTGATGCCAACGTGAAAATCCTTTTGACCGGAAAGGTGAAAGACTTTTCTGAGTACAAAGGGACGAAGCAGACTGTGCTTACGCGTTGTAAGGTCAAACTCCTGTAATCCTCTTCCTCCGAAAAAAGAGTCGCTTATGCGGCTCTTTTCTTTTTTATGTCACAAAAATGAGGTAAAATAAATATATATTTCGAAAAAAGGAAGGAAGATGTTTATGAGTTTATTTGACGATTCTTTTTGCGAAAATGCACGCAATATCCTTCAAAATGGATGGTCTACTAAGGGGCAAAATCTCCGCGCAAAATGGGAGGATGGTTCGGAGGCGTCCACGATAAAGCTTTTTGGACTTGTTACACGCTATGACCTCTCAAAAGAGTTTCCTATACAAACACAAAGAACTCTCAATTGGAAGGCTTCTTTTAACGAACTGTTTTGGATTTGGCGTGATAAGAGTAATAACATCAAAGATCTTCCATCCCATATTTGGGATGCTTGGGCAGATGATACAGGAAGTATTGGTAAGGCTTATGGTTATCAGCTTGCTAAGAAATCCAAATATAAAGAGGGATGGTTCGACCAAGTAGATCGTGTTCTTTACGATCTTAAAAATGATCCGTACAGCCGGCGTATTATGACGAACATCTATAATTTTGACGATCTTCATGAGATGCATCTTTATCCTTGTGCATATTCAATGACATTTAATGTAACAGATGGGCGTTTGAATGGTATCCTAAACCAAAGGTCAAATGATTTTCTCGTGGCAAACGCATGGAACGTGGCACAATATGCACTTCTCCTTATGATGTTTGCTCAAGTAAGCGGACTTGATGTTGGAGAACTCGTTCACGTAATTGCAGACGCTCATATTTATGAGAGGCATATTCCGATTGTTGAAGAGTTAATCACAAGAGAAAAATTTGATGCGCCAAAAGTGAGTCTCAACCCTGACGTTAAAAACTTTTACGATTTTAGAATCGAAGATGTTGTTGTCGAAAATTATAAACATGGCGAAACAATCACGGGGATTCCTGTAGCCGTGTGAAATGATTGCAAAGGAAAGGTTTTCGTAACCTTTCCTTTGTTTTATGCTGTTTTTTTGTTAAAATATTGAAGAATCCTATGTGAAAGGAGCTTATCCGTGGAATTAGCTGGAATTTTAAAGTATGTAAGTTATGCAATGATGCTAATGTCTGTGTGGGGATTTCTTAAAGCTCTGTATGATGAGAATTGGAAGGGCGCTGTCATTTCCGGCTTACTCCTATCTCTTCTTGTTATTACAACATTTTTTTACAAACCTGAGCTGTCGATGACACCCTAATTTCAACAGAAAGGAGATTTTCTGTAACATGTATTGCGATAACCTTCCGGAAAAATTGCAAAACACGATTGAAGATGCATACAATTACATAGAAAGTCTTCCGCAAAACAGACAGTTCTATTTGGAGATGCTTTTAAAGCAAGTTTTAGTAAGGACGAAAGAATTTCCTCGTGAGAAAATAAATTATGGAATTAAAAAGTTTATTCAACTAAAAGTCCAAGAAGGAAAGATCGTTCCTCAATATACAGTACAGTGTTTATCGTGCCGAAAAAAGGTGTTTGGTCCAGTAACAGATGAAAAAGAGATTCCGATAAACATGGTTTGTCCGCATTGCAAAACAAAGATAAATGCGGATGAAGAATACACTTTTATTTTTATGACATTTCAATTTGTACGCTAAAAACTTTTCGTAAAAAGTCGCCTTTCTTTTATAAAGTCGATTTTTTTTGCAATCGAAAATAATTGTTAATTATTTACAAGAGCTGTATAATAAACGTGTTGATGTTAAATCACCTCTTTAAGAGGTGTGGTTGCCCTTTTGGGCGAGAAAGGAGTATATTCATGAAAGAATATACAATCTTTGGAAACGTCCCCCTCGTGATTGAGGGGGAGCATAAAGAGAAGGAGGTTGATGCCATCGCTGATGGGCTTCGTGAGAAGCTTGGTGATGGAATCAACGATCTTCTTTCTGTCACCGCTACTGCCGGTGATGAAGATTTTGACGTGCGTTATGAACTTCGCACGCCGAAGTTTGAGAGGATCCGCCGTATTACTGGATACCTCGTTGGAACCACAGACCGCTGGAACAATGCCAAGCAGGCTGAGGAGCACGAGAGAGTCAAGCATTTCTAATATTGCTTGACTCAACAAAAAAAAGAGAGTTTATCGCTCTCTTTTTTTTATTGCTTATTTATCGTTTTTTGATGTTGTCAGCTTTGCATTTTCTGATGTTTTTTCTTTGGAAGATTTATCATCAGAACTCTTGTTTTGTGAATTCTGGTTGTCTTTTGATGCTCCTGTTGAGCCAAGCTTTCCTGCTGGTGCATTCAGTTTGATTCGGTTCTTTTTCAAGAGCGTTGTAATGCGGTTGAAATCCCACGCGGTTGTTGGTTCTGTATAGGCGGAATTATTGTCGTAAATTTTCCCGCTTCGCATGTCTCCAAGACTGTATCCAGCCGCTTGAAGAAGTTTACTGGCCACATCAAAGAGCTCTTGATCACTTGCCGTGCTCTTCAAGTTGTTATTGGCAGATTTATCTCCCCCCATCAACTCTTTTAGTTTTTGAGCAAGACTGTTGCTTCCATCCATTTCCCCAAGAAGTTCGCCGTTGCTTCCATTTAAACCGTCAAGACCGTTTAAACCGTCCTTATACATTTGAGCAAAGTCTTGGAAGCCTAATCCGCCGTCCCCAGAGTAATTATCATCGCCTCTTGTCCCGCCATAATAATCATCGTCGGAGTAAGAATTTCCGGAGCCATCATTATAATCTCCGCCGCTGTCAACGGAACTATCAAGGTTGTTGTATCCATTTCCAGAATCATCTCCAAGATCGCCAACCCCTAAAAGGTCGTCTGTGAGCCCTCCCGGAATATCTCCATCTGTTCCGTCTACTCCGCTAAAGAAATCATCTAAGTTAGAGCTTCCTTTATCTCCTGAGTTGGAATTATTCCAATCACTAGGGTTTGAGTTGAAGCCATTATCGCCGAAAAGATTTTTCCACGGATTGTTAGAGGAAGAGTTGTTTGAATTGTTGGAGCCTGTTGAACCATTTTTCATAAGTTCTCGGCATTGTTCATCTGACAACCCTAAAGTTTTGCATTTTTGAAGTTTTTGTTGATCGGTTTCGTTCTTTCCATCGGTGCCGTTTCCTTTACACCAATCTCCACCGTATTTTTTACAGTTTTCCGAATTTGGTCCAATGCCGCCGCCTCCACAGACGCCGTATTTTTTACACATGTCTGGTGTAAGTCCGCCTTCCGGATTCTTTTGAGTGCCGGTCGGGGAAATTCCATCAGACCAACCCCATTTATTTGAATTGGGATCCATTGAACCTACAATTTTGTCGCCAGAGGATAGACCCGTTTTTCCTTGGTAAACATCAAAGTTTAAGGAAACTGTCATTAGTCCGGATGTAACAACATCTTTCCCATCTTCTCCTTTAACTTTTTGTTTGTAAGGAATGTTCATGGATTGTGTTTGTGCTCCGCCTTCTTCGAAGGTGTACTTTTCAACAGAAATAGGAAGAACTGCCTGTCCGTTTCTGATTTGTGGAAGGCAAGTAACTGAAACGGATTTCCCTACTTCTGGCTTACCAGAAGACATACACATAACGTTTGCTCCACCTGATGTGGCATAAAACGAATATGTGGCTCTATTTCCCATAGGAACTCCGCCCATCATTCCCATAATGATAGAGGAAAGGGCGTCATTCCCTCCGCCTTGACTTCCTCCGCTTTGATCTTTTTTATCGGCGGACTTTTTCCCCCCGCCAAAAATATTCGGGAAAATACCGGCGTGCGCAACATTTTTAGTTTGCATATACGGAATTCCAAAAATAGAAAATGTGAAGAAAGACATGATTGTTAATGCTGTAATGCGTTTTCTAAAATTTTTTATTTTAAACATACCTTTTTCGTATAAACCAATTTTGTTTATACGCTCCTCTCTATATTGTTATCGAGCTAATATGTATTATTATCATAGATCCTTTTTAATTATAACAATTCCTTCGTTTTTTCGCAAAAAAAGAGCCGCATAAGCGACCCTCTTTTTTGAGATTAAGCGATCTTTTTCTTTTCCTCAATCTGTTCTTCACTAGAAGAAGAATCTTCTTGTTCGGAAAGTTTCGGAAGCCCACCCTTTTCAAGCATGTAATTTACCGCTCTAATAGCGGCGTTAATGCCTGTAATTAAGGTCTGTGGGTTGTCCGCGAGGTACTTCTTCCAGCCATCAATATATGTGGCTGTGTTTTGAATTTTACTCTCTTTGTTGATACCGAAGTATTCACAAAGAAACAGAGAACCAAATTCAGCAACGAGCTCCTCTGCGGAATAGAGCTCTATCTCATTCTTTGTTCCAGTCTTTCGCTTCATCGCCTTGGCGGTAGAATGCGTAAATTCATGGAACACCGTGGCGTAATATCTAGCATCGCTAGAATACAGCGCCACGTCTGAGATTACCGTCTCGTGATAATCCGGACGGTAACAGGCGTTTACGGCAACCTTTGGGTTTGTCACCTTCAGGTTGGTCACTTCTGCAAACTTTTTGAGAAAACCTTCAATTTCCTCAATAGTGGACGCATCGCGACGAACCACCTTCCTTGAATTAGAGACGATTTCTCCGGAATCAAACTTTTGGAATGATTCAATTGGAAGCACGTTCCAATATCTCATCCCAATGAACTGTTTATCCCGTTCATCATCTCCAGTTTTCCAATACCTTTTTTCTGTTTCGTTATAGAAACAAGGATAAAAGATTGGAATTGTTTTGGAGCCCTTCTTTGGGAAGGTGTCTGCTCCGTACTTTGTTTTTGCGGCGGCAACCGTCATGTATTCGCCACAAAAGTTTTCTCCCAATTGAGCAATTGAGAGCCAGAGCAAGACCATTAGGTTCGCACCGTTGTAGGGGCGGTTCGTAATGTGGTTCATCAAACCACTGTTTACAATTGCCCCCGGAACAAACCCCTGATCCCAAGGCAGAAGCTCCTTGGAATCAATGAGTGAAATTACCTTTTGTGCAACCTCACTCATTTTTTCAAGAGTCTTGTTCTTTTTGTTTGTCGTTGTCATTTTAACAACCTCCTTCTCCCGCACTCAGGCGGGACACAAAACAACTCTATTTATAATTATAATAAATTGAGTCGCTTTTGGCTAATTAAACGAAAATAAATCCTCTGTCTTTTGATAAAATAGACCAGAGGTGATCTTATGGAACTTTATTTTCCCAACTTAGTTAAACTAAAGCCAACGATTCAATCGACTGTTTTAAAGGCGATGGAGGAATATGGAGAACTCTGTCGCGAGGTTCGTTTCTTTAATATAAATACACAAGAAAGTGATAAGCGTTCTGAAAATCTTTGGAAAACGAATTCTTTAGAAAAAAGACTTGAATTTGTTTTGAGCGAATTGCTTGATGTTGCTCAATGTATGTTTACTGTTATTTATTTTATGCAGGAAACAAAGAAGATTACTCCTGATTTTCTAAAGAAACGGCTTCACGGACATTTGTCAAAACTCATAAAAAAGGGATATGTTTCACATGAAAGCAAAACCTCTTTTGTTGACTTTGGAAAACGAGATAATGGAGATCTTTATATTCGCCTCCCTAAATGCGATAAAATAAATTATTTAAATGTGGAATCTGACATTATGTTTACTCTTTTAAAGCTAGGGGAGGAGATTGGTGAACTTGCACAAGTGATTGGCAAACACTCTGGCTTATCTGGCGAAGTAAACGTTAAAAAAGATAATATCGTTTTAGAAGAAGTTGTTGATGAAATGTTGGATGTTGCTCAAACATGTTGCACTCTTCTTTATATTTTCCAAGAAAAATATGATGTTGATGTTGAATCGTTTTTAAACATTCATCGTAAAAAGCTTGAAGCGCACGGTTATTGTTAATGGATTTTACATAGCTAATAATATATAATTGAATTTAGATTGTTGGTGTTTTGGGGGATTTGTCCCTCAGAAAGGAGTTTTCCAATGGAAAATATTGTTTGCTTTGATGGTCTTTCTGTCGCTCTTCAAAGAAAGGTTTTGAAGGAAATGCGACAGGGGAAATTCTATCTCGAACGGGTTCAGGATATGATTCGAGAGCGCATTATTGAGATTGCTCCCTGTCCGGGAAGTCTTCTTGAAATTTCGTTTACAAAACCATTTTTTGTGAACGGAATCCCCGAATATACTGTTGACAAATTAAAGGTCAATAGCGGTTCTGGGGATGTGCGACTCGCTCTTCAGCGAGAAGTAGAGAAGCTCATTCCTGAAATTAATGAGCTTCTTTCTAAGTGGATCAAGGAATTGTACTCTGACGAAGTGATCACGGACTACTTCTATGAGTTTGACACAGCATTCCTTGAATCTACAGGAAGAATTTGCGGATAATTTATATTCGCAAACAAAAAAGGTCAGCGAGTTTCGTTGATCTTTTTTGTTTGTCACCACAACATCTTGTGTTGAACAGAAAAGCAACACAAGAAATATTTTTTTCTTCAAAAATCAAAAATAAAATGGGTTATAATTCAAATAAATGAAAGAAATTATTTCAAAACTATGCTCATCGAACACATCTTTAGAAAGGATTTAACCATGACAGCAATCATTATATCTTTAATCGCCGTTACACTGTTTGAATATTTTTTCTCGGATGACGAGCTTGCAACCGATATTTCAAATTGAACATTTCAAGAAAAAAAAAGAACCCCAGAACCATGTAAACGGTTTAGGGGTTCTTTTCTATCACGGAATTTTTACTGGGATTACGATTTTCCAAGCTGGCTTCTTCATATCAAACACCATGTCGAGATTAAATGTAATCTCTTTTGCGTCTGCACGCACTGGTTCAAACGCAAGCATAAACTCTTGGTCAACTCCAGATTCAATTGCTGTGATCTGGTCTCCAGAGAAGGGATCTGCCTTGTACTGATGACCATTGTTATCTACAAGCAAAGCATTTACATTCGGCATCATATGGATTCTGTTTGGTCCACCATTTTTGAGACGAACCCAGAGTCTTGTTTGATCCTGACGGAACTGAATCCGTTCAATAGAAACGCTGGAACCGTTCAGTGTGTCCTTTGCGTTTTTCAAATCATATGCTTTTGTTGGATCCAGTTTTGTGGACTTTGTTTCCGCAAAGTCTCGCTCTGCAATTACTTCGTTGGCTGGACGAGAATCGAACCAAGTCCCATCCGTTTTGATGTAATTGTAACCAAAATAGAGAAGTGCTAATACAAGGATAAGCGCCACAACTGCGACAACTGCTCCTAGTACGGAATGGTTTTCTTCTTTTACTTCTGTTTCTCTTACATGAGTGTATTCTTTTGCTTCAACGCCCTGAGCATACTTTTCTTTTTCTTTAATGTCTTTTGATTGATCTTTCTTCGTTGGCACAAGAGCTTTTTCCTCTTCGCCAGACTCTAATAAAGGATCCTGTTCGACATCGTTTTCATCTTCAAATTTATCATTATCTGACATAAGTCTTTCCTCTCTTTCTTTGTGTTGAGGCATAACCTCAAATAAATTATATTGGAGAATCGTATTCCTTACAAATCTTACCAAAAAAGGGCCGTTGAAAAAGAGTGGAATTTCGAATATAATATTTTTTATTGGAAAGGCGGGTTTATTATATTGAAAGAAAATGAATATCTTCAACTTCAAAAATTTTGTCTTGGGTTGTTTTTGATGCTGCTGTTTATGATTGCCGTAACATTTTTTGAGTTTTCTGCGAACCCAACATTATTTTCTGCCAACAGGACTTATTCCACCGTCCAAATTCTACTTTTTCTTGTCGTTTTCATCAGCCCATTTATCTTTACATTTATCATCTCAAAATGTAAAAACGCAGTTCTTGCGATGCTCAATTTGGTAAAATAAATGTGATAAAAGATTTTCTACATGAAAGGAAGAAAAAGGTTTGAATATTAAAGAACTTATTCAGTCCAGCTTTCCCGAATCGAATGTAACGGTGAAAAACATCGTTGTCCAAGAGATGAGCCAAGATGGAGCTCCTCAAAAGGTTATTGCTCTTGGAAAAGATGCCAATGATAAGTTCATTATCGCAGAAGCTATTATTGATGCCGGCGCGTGTGACGTTCGAAAAGTGAAGTCTTACAAGACCTACGTTGCCGCAATGTCTGAGTATGCAAAATACAAGCGAAAATTTGCCAGTTGAAATTTCAGACCGTCTTTAACAAGGCGGTCTTTTTACTTGTCTTGGTTTCAGAATGGAAAAAAACAAAGGAAAAAGATATAATTTATAATGGAAAGAGGTGTTTCATAATGAGTGACAGTATTTTTGTTCAAGAACTTAAACAAAAAGCTCGTGAAAAGTTTAATATAAATTCTTCTAATAAAAATTATGATGAGGAAGAAAAGACAACTCCAAAAACACAAGCAGAAGATCCTAAAATGTATGGGAAAATGAAAACGGATGGATCTGACATTGTAAGCCAATACAGCCGTCTCGCTGAATGGAACAATGTCTTTATGACGAGTGTTTTTGTGGCTATTGGAAGCTCGTCCTTTGCCCTTATGGGATACCATGCGATTACTAAGCTGAAGAATTCGCCTTTTTATTTTGGAACATTTTTGCAAATCCTTGCAGTTAGTCTTTTAGTCGGATTTCTCCTTTGGGGAATTAGAGCTATGACAACATATTCTGTTTGGAAAGGCGTTTTAAAGAAAGACAGCATGGCGGATCAATCCACACCCTTCTTTACAGTGGAGGGAATGAGCGAACTATCTTTTGCCGTTTTTCTCCCTGTTTACTTTATTTTCTCGTTGTTTTTCACGCAAAGTATAGCAATGCTTGTTTTAGGCGGAGCGTTTGGTTTTAAATACATTTTGATGTATTTTAGCTATCCGAGTGTTATCCGCAACTGTTCTAGGTTGGATCGTTTTATTTTTATCCTGTCTTCTATTGGTGTGTTGTTTGTTTTGCGAGCTTTATTTGCGATTATTGTATGATTGAGAAAGGATTTTTTAGATGGGTCGATTTAATAATCGAAGGACAAATCCTGTTCGTTATAACGATGATGAAAAAACAGAAAACCTTTTGCGAAAGGTGGCTCTCTCTCCTGAACAAGATGATTCTGCGGACTCTAAAAATGAATCTTCTGGTCCAGAAGATAATAACGAACTAAAGGTTGCTCACGGAAGAGAAATCGTCGGAAAGTCTTTACTGTCTCCCCGTAATGAGGTTCACCAAAACACAGAGAAAGAATACGTTTCTCCATTCGACGAAGACTTTCACTCGACCTTATCAGAAGATGAAGAAGAACTTTTCGTTCCCGAAGAAGAAGCGATCATTTCTCGTAACCGGTTAAAGTTCCTTTTTGTTATTTTGGGAATTTTTTATGTTTGTGCTTTAGGTATTGGATACCACTACACTGGTTTTTCTGATGGTGTTCCTCGCCTGATTACTCCTGAAGAGAGAGAAAAGCAAGATTATCTTGGTCGAATTGATGAGTATATATCAACTCTTCAAAATGCCCATGCAGATATTCTTCTCATCAGCGAAAATTATGCAGAAGGTGTTATTGCTGATGATGGTTTAGTAAAACAACTTACAAAGGAAAGAGAAAAGCTTGATAAGAACAGAAAAGAAATGAGTGAACTTGTTGCTCCCGCGCAATTTGAAAGTTTTCAAAATAAGCTAGACACTCTTTATTCTGTTCAAATGGCTTTTCTTGATAATAGTATTGCTTATGCCAAAGGAAAAAGCGAGTCCGCCTTACAGGTCGCACAAGACTCAAATGCTCAATACGAAGAGACGATGGAAAAGTTCTTGGAAGAGTATGATAGCTTATTCCTTAATGGCGGAAGTGTAAAAAGTGATAAATCAACGCAAACATCTCGTTTTGATGCCTTGCTTGAAGTTCAAGAACCTGCGAACCCACAAAAGAATAGTTTAATTCGGTAAAAAAATCCACGGATAAAATGTTTTTCCGTGGATTTGCTTTTTGTATATGGTACTCTCTAACATAGAGAGATTGTTAATTGTTTTTTTAAAGGAGATACAAAAAGTAAAATGAAAAAGGTTGTTTTTGCAGGAATGCTTGGAGGGATACTTTGCTTTAGCAATGGGCTTACTGTAATGAATTCCAGTGTGGTTGAGGCTCATTTCATGACAAGCGCCGAAGAGCGTTCGATCGGACAAAATGCTGTCGCGCAGGTTGAACAGAAGTATGATACGTCTGTTGATGATGATCTTATTGAGATTCAGCGGCGCTTAATCCTCTGTAATCCCGCTTATCTTAATTGGAACGATGGAGCACATAAGCGTTGGCTTGCACCAATGAAGATGTACCACAGTGATTCCCCCAACGCATTCATGCTCCCCGGCGGGTATTCCTATATGGCGGACTCGATGGTAAACTTTATGAATACGGTGCAGAACGATGGTTACATCAACAAGCATTATCTTCGCCCAATGAATAAGTCGAACATTTACAACACATCCGCTGTCGCTTTTGTTATGGGGCATGAGTTCGGACATTGGGCAGGGAAGGATCATCTTGAGAGTTATGACAAACAGTTCGGACTGAACATGCTCCTTAGTTTCTTTGGCGGAAATGCCAGTTCCGTTGGCGGGATGGTTGCACAGACGGCTGGTGTTAACATTGTTGATACGTTGATTGATCGTCAGATGTCGTTCAATCAGGAAAAGGGCGCGGATGAGTGGGGGCTTAAGTTCCTTGAGAACGTTCCGGAATATTCAACAGGCGGTGCGCTTATGAAATTTGATCGTTTCCTGCGTTTGGAGGAAATTCGGTTTCCTGATGGGAAGCGTCCCAAGAATTTTCGCAATCCGCATCCTCAAACGATGAAGCGTTACCAGAGAGTGATAAAGTATATTGAAAACTCTTCAAATGGACGGGTTAAAATTGATAATGGCGACCTTTATGTGGATAACCAGCTCATTCCTCTTGATGGTCGTGCAGATGTCGTGAGCAAGGAACGTGTTTTTTATGTCGCTGGGCAAATCGCAACAGCGATAAAGAAGGATATGTTCCATCCGAGAAACCTTAAGTTTGTTTCTGTGCCAAAGAGTATCGACGCAAGAGATCCTGCGCGTGTCGATGAAATGTATTTCATCGCAGAAAATGATGCCGGAACAGATTACAAGATTATTGACAAGGTTCGCTACAACGAATCTCTTAGTTTTGAAGATAATATGGAGGTTGT